>Ga0208197_1000637_pt1 | contig 42050 bp, 36 predicted proteins | sample AD_JPNNA4_MetaG_FD_184444 | JGI IMG/M metagenome (GOLD analysis project Ga0208197, IMG submission 184444) | Active sludge microbial communities of municipal wastewater-treating anaerobic digesters from Japan - AD_JPNNA4_MetaG (SPAdes) (version 2) | ecosystem: Engineered > Bioreactor > Anaerobic...
TGGGTGCTTCAAGCTTGTTCTGAGTTCATTTGTACATTTTTGTAGACAATCTATGCTTGTCTGTGCTATAAGTTTTGATTACGAGACTGAATTTCGGAAACTCACTGGAAAATAAGCGAACCAAGAGTTCAAACTCTTTCAGAGACAAAATGTCACGACCCATAAAACTACGCATACGTAAACCTCCTTAAGATGATTATGAGATAGACTGCTTGATTGGCTAGACCTTCATTTTGTCAGCAGATTTAGCAGATTGAGCAGATTCTTGGCTGGCTTACCACAGTAATCTGCTAAATCTGCTTAATCTGCTGATAACAACAGAGAAATGTTAAGGTGCGATGGCCTGCGGCAGACAGGCGTACCATTCTGCCGCCTGCACGACGTCGTCCAACGGCACATGTTCAAGCATCGTGTGCGCCGTTTTCTCGTCGCCCGGCCCTAACCCGATCGCCGGAATCCCCGCCTTGCCCGCCCAATAGACGCCATTGGTGGAGAAATCCCACGTGCCGAGCGGGCGCGGTTCGCCCCACAAGGCTTCCACGGCACGCTGCCCTGCCTGGACCAGGGGATGCGTGTCTTCCACCAACCACGCGGGGAAGTACTTATCCACCGGGAAGATAAAGCCGGTGTACGAGGGCGTGTCGTAGAACAACTCCTCCACCTTGATCTCGTCTTGCATATAGTCGGCGATCAATCCCTTGACTTGCGCGATCAGCCCTTCGCGGGTTTCTTCAAGCGTGGTGCGCCGGTCGAGGTAGATCGTGAACCGGTCTGGCACCGCGTTGAGTGAGGCCGTGCGCGCCTCCACATCGGTCACGGCGATAGAAGCGTGGCCCAGTACCGGGTGGCTGCAATAGCCGAAGCGCATCCGGCGATCCAGCTCGCGGATTTCCATAATCACGGCCTGCATCTTGTAGACAGCGTTATCGCCCAGATAGTGCGAGGCTGCGTGCGCCGACCGCCCGGTTGCCGTGATCCGCAACTCGATGCGGCCTTTGTGCCCGCGGTACACGCGCATTTTCGTCGGCTCGCCGATGACGACGAAATCGGGCCGCACTTTGGGGTCAACTTCCACGAAGGCGTTGGGCGCGATCCCGTCGCACCACTCCTCCATATTGCCGAAGTAGTAGACGGTGTACCCGTCCAGCAGGCCCAAATCGCGGGCCACGGCCAGCCCATAGACCATACCGGGCGTGCTGCCCTTCTCGTCGCACGCGCCGCGCGCGTACAGACAGCCGTTCTCCACCTTGCCCACGAACGGGTCCCAGGGCCACTCGTTGGGATCGCCGACGCCGACCGTGTCGATGTGGGAGTCGTAGACAATCACCTTCGGCCCGTCGCCGATGCGCCCGACCGTGTTGCCCATTTTGTCGAAGCGCGCTTCGTCGTAGCCGAGTTTGCGCATTTCGGCCTGAATGCGCTCGCCCACCGGCCCAATCTGGGATTCCATGCTTGGAATCGCGCAAATGTCGCGCATAAACTGGATGATGTCATCCCGCTGCTGCTGCACTTTTTGTCTGATTTCTGCAATGTGTTTCATCACTGTCCTTTCTGGTTATGCCAATTTCTTTGATGTCATCTCACCAAACAGGGGAGAAGTGGAGGGTTGGGGGCGGGCTGCTCCCGCCCCCAAACCCCCACCCCCAGATTTCCGAGAAGATACTTTCTCTGACTGATTTGTTATCCCTGCACTCTCCGCATCACGTGGAATTTGTAGTGACCGGGGACAAAGTAACTGGTGGAATAATCCACGATTTTCTCGTCGTAGGTATAGAGCTGCGCGGTGAGTTTCAGCAGTGCCGCGCCGCGTCTAACGTTGAGCCGGGCCGCGTTATGGGCGTCGGCTTCCTCGGCGATGATTTCGGTGCGCGAGGTGGACAGCATAAGATGATTGCGTTTGAGCAGCAGGTCCAGCACCGAACCGCTGAACGTGTTATCCAAATCGGCTTGACGCAGGTAAGTCAGGGGGACAACGTCGTGCAGATCGGCGACCGGCTCACCCTTAACCGTGATGACCCGATCCACCACCAGCACTTCCAGAGCTTGCGTTTCGGGGATTCCCAACCCGATCAGTTCAGCCGGTGTGGCCCACCGCTCGACGCTCTCCAAGTGCGTGATTTCTGTGGTCAATCCCAATCGCTGCGCCATGTGATCCAGGCTTTCCAGCACTTCCAGGCCGGCTTCGAGAGTGGGGATGCGCGAAGCAACGAAGGTGCCGATCCCTTGCCGCCGCACGAGGATGCCGCGCTCGACGAACGTGCGCAGCGCCTCGCGCAAGGTAGCGCGCGAAACGCCCAGGCGCTTCGCCAACGCCGGTTCGGTCGGCAATTGCTCGCCGGGCTGCATCGGCGCGATCATCGCGGCGATGGCCTCCTCGACCTGTGCGTAGGGAGGCCGAATGTTGAGGGATGTCGGTTCTGGTACTGTCATGAGCAACCTCGGCCTTCATTATATGTCAGTTGTCTGACAATTATCCAGGATGAGTTTCGTATCTGGGGGGGATGATTGTCATATACAGGACAAGCCACATTTGCATCTCTCTCCCTTCGTGGTACAACAACGAGTACGTGAGAAATTATCCAAAACTCCCTGCCAATACGCTTGCGCGGGATCATAATCCCGCGTTTGTCATGGCAACGGCGGATTATGATCCGCCGGAAGCGTTTAAGAGAAGAATTTCCAGATAGGTATCAGGCACAACAAGAGGAAACACAGTGAAAGAACTCATGACTGCGCCAGAATTAGGTCTGTCCGTCGTGCTGCCGATCTACAACGAGTCCGGCAACCTCGAAACGTTCATCCCGGAACTCTCCGGCGTGCTGCGCGACCTGGGCCGCTCCTACGAAATCATCGCCGTGGACGACGGCAGCACTGATCCGAGCGTGGCGACGCTGCGCCGCCTGAAGGAGCAGGAGCCGCATCTGCGCATCATCCGCTTCCGGCGCAACTTCGGGCAGACCGCCGGGTTCACCGCCGGATTCGACCTGGCGCGCGGCGAGTACGTCATCACGATGGACGCCGACGGGCAGAACGACCCCGCCGATATTCCCAAACTCCTCAAAATCATGGAGGAGGGCGAGTACGACATCGTCAGTGGGTGGCGGCAGGAGCGCAAGGAGCCGTTCTTCTCGCGCCGCTTGCCTTCGATGATCGCCAACCGCATTATCGCCAAATCGACCGGCGTGGTGTTGCACGACTACGGATGCTCGCTCAAAATCTACCATTGGGAAGTCGCCAAGAACGTCAAGCTCTACGGCGAACTGCACCGCTTCATCCCCGCGTTGGCCTCCGAGATGGGCGTGCGCGTTGTCGAAGTGCCGGTGAACGACCGCCCACGCCGTTACGGCAAGTCGAAGTACAACCTCAGCAAAACCGTGCGCGTGATCCTGGATTTGCTTACGATTACCTTTCTGCTGAATTACGTAGCTCGTCCGATGCAGTTTTTTGGCTTGGCGGGGCTTGCTAGCGGCGGGGTGGGGTTTGCGTTGGGCCTCTACCTCACACTCCTTAAGCTCATCACCGGCGCAAACATTGGCAACCGGCCACTGCTTTTGCTGGCGATCCTCTTGATCATCCTGGGCGTGCAGTTCGTGATGATGGGCTTGCTCGGCGAACTGCTGTCGCGCACCTACTTCGAAGTGCAGGGCAAAACGATCTATATGATCCGTGCTGAGGAGTGATGCGCTTTCTGGTAAAGGTTGAGTACAGTGCTCACATTCAATGCGTGCGCCGGATCACAATCCGGCGCTTCCCCGGACGCGGATTGTGATCCGCGGAAAGCACATTTTGACACACCGCGAAAAGCGAGTCTGACGCCGTCGCGCGTTATGGCATTGCGTGTGGCGGCGATCTTTGCGCTGGCGGTGCTGGTGCGTCTCGCGCCGCTCAACCGCTATGTGACCCCCGACGAGCCAATCTGGGTGCAGCGCAGCGTGGCCTTTGCGGACGCAATCGCCGCCCGCGACTGGGCCGCGATCCCCCAAACCGGCCACCCCGGCCTGACGACAATGACGCTCGGCGCGCTTGGCATCCGGCTGACAACGTGGTTGCACCCGGCGGAAGCGGCCACACACCTCGCGTGGATTCGCAACATCGCCTGGCTGGCCCCGGAAAACGACGCCGCCTTCGCGCATCTGGCGTACTTCCTGCCCATGGCGCGGCTGCTGGTGACGGTGATCACGGCGGCGGGTGTGGCGCTTGTCTACGCGATTGGACGCCAGCGCCTCGGCGAGCGGGCCGCGCGCTGGCTGGCGTGCTTCCTCGCGCTGGATCCGTTCTTTGGCGGTCTTTGCGGGCTGCTTCACACAGACGCGCTGCAAGCGACGTTTATCTTGTTGGCCGTGTTGCTCGTTGTCCCCAGGCGACGACTGCCTTCAAATCACTATGCTCGGAGGGGATCGCCAGATCCCCGATTCTCGCACATAGCCGGGGATCTGACGATCCCCTCGAAGCGTAAGGGCATTGTGCCGGGCGATTTCGTGAATCTGACGTTGGCGGCGTTGTGCCTGGCGCTCGCCGGGATGACGAAAACGCTGGGCCTGCTCGTTGCACCGGGTGTGGCGGTCGCGGTGCTGCTCCTGCCGCGCGAACCGTGGATGCAGCGTGTGGCGCGCGTCGCCGCGCTGACCGTCCTGACGACGGCGCTGTATCTGCTGCTCTACCCGCCCTTCTGGGCAGACCCGCGCGCAGCCGTGCGCGCGCTGATCGCCGCAGCGACCTACCACGAAGGTATCGGCCTGCGCAACGTCTTCTTCGCCGGGCAGCTTACCGCCGACCCCGGCCCGCTGTTCTATCCCGCCGTGCTGCTCTTCCGGCTCACGCCGCCGGTGTTGATCGGGCTGGTATTGGCGGTATACGACGGCATCAAGAAACGCCGCGCCGCGTTTTCTTGTTGGTGGTTTTTGCTTCCAACGTTCGTCTACCTCGCCGCCATTACCCTGGCTACCAAAAAGTTTGACCGCTACGCGCTTTCGGCGATGGTGTTGCTATCTGCTGTCGCGGCGTTAGCGTGGACGCGCCGCTGCATGCGCTGGAAGTGGCTGCTGCTGGCGTCGCTCCTGCTGCCGTGGGCGTTGATCGCGCCACTGCCATTGTATTACGCCGATCCGCTCGTGGGCGGGCCGTGGTTGGCGCGACAGATCATCCCACTGGGGTGGGGCGAGTATGATGGCCTCGCCGCGACGGTGCTTGCCCGCTACCTGCCCGACCCTGCGACGACGACACTGCTCACGAGCAACGTGCCGGGCGCAGCGTCATTCTTCCCCGGTACGACGCAGCGCATTCAGACCTCCACAAAGGCGGCGCTGCTGCCGTGTGGCGATGCGCTGGTTGTCGCTGGCGATAGCGAGGCGCAACCCGGCTACACACTCGCTGCGACGTTGCGCCTGGCGGGTCTCCCCCTGGCGACGCTGCACACGCAGACGCTCGCCTTCCCGACAAACCTGCTGCTCGTGTCGCCCGGCCCGTTGCCCGGCGCGCCCGCAGAGGCTGTGGTCCCGTCTGCAGATACCGCGACGCTTCGTGCGTGGCTGGATACCCGCTTTGCCCCTGGCGACGCCTTCCTGTGGGTTCACGCGCCAGCCTGCTATCTGCTGAACGACGCCCAACTCGCGGCGCTCCTGGATGCCGCGCCATGCGAACCGGTGGGCGAGATCGCGGGGCTGACGGTGACACGCTGCGTCATGCCCACAACGCTGCCAGAAACCGCGCCGTTCCGCGCGCGTTTCGCTGGGACGCTGGATTTGGTCGCGGCGGCGTGGTCGCCCACTGCGCAGGCCACGGACGCGCTGGCGTTGCGAGTGCGTTGGCGAGCGCAGGCCCCGCTCGACGCGCTCAACGTCTACCTGACGCTGCGCGACGCTGCTGGCAGCATCTACGCGCAGGGCGGCGACATTCTGGCAGACACGCGCGCGTGGCGCACGACGGCGTGGGAACCCGGCGCGTTTGTCGAAGGGACAGCCTATGTTCCGATTGACCTCACGCTCCCGCCGGGCGTCTACACGTTGACGTTGAGCGTCTCTGGCAGTAGTGGCTGGCTGGGCCTGAATCTGCCCGATGGGACGTTCGGCGGGACGCGGGTTGAGCTTGGGCAGGTGGAGGTGCTCCCGCCGCGTTATCCGGCGACGGAGTTGCCGGGGATTATGGCGCTCGGCGCACCGGTCAGCGATTTTTCCGGGCTGCGATTGCTCGGCGCAGGGGTGCTTCCGACGGAAGTGTGGGCTGGAGGACAGTTGCCTTTCCGCCTGGCGTGGGAACGGCTGCCCGGCGATCCACCGGACATATTGCATTGGTTGCTTGCGTGCGCCGGCAACGTCAGCGTCACGGGTGACCTGCCGGTCGCCCCTTCCGCTCCGGTGATGTGGCGCGAAGGACACCGCTACATCGGGCAGTACGCGCCGCGCATGGATCCGTTGCTGCCGGAAGGCGCTTGCACCCTCACGGTGGGATTGGGGTCAGGTGAAGCGGTTATCCTTGGCGAAGTGACGATCCGCCAGCGTGAACGGCGTTTTACGCTGCCGCGGCAGCCACAGACGGCCCTGGAGGTGGCTATGGGCGATTTTGCGCATTTGGTCGGGGTTGACGTCAGCCGCAGCACGCTCGCGCCGGGCGAGACCTTCGAGGTGACGTTGTACACGCAAGCTACAGGGACCGCCGACCGCGACTACACTGTGTTCGTTCACGTCGTCGGGCCGGATGGGCGTACCTGGGCGCAATCCGACAGTTGGCCGGAACGAGGCGGTGCGCCAACGACATCGTGGGTGGCGGGGCAGATCGTCGTGGATACGCATACGTTAACCATGGCTGCCGATGCCCCCGCCGGAGTGTATACCGTGTTCGTGGGGCTGTACGATGCGGAGCGTGGACCGCGCGTCCCCCTCTGCGACGCAACCGGCGCGCTCATCACCGATGGGCGCGCGCCGGTGCAGACGGTCACGGTCAGATAAAACGGCGACGCTGGCTTTTTGCGCCCCCGAGACGGGGGCGCTGAGCATGTTCCTCAATAGCTCACTGTTGCGCGATGCGCCCGGCCTGCCCGTAACTTGCAGCAGCGCTGTTCGTATCGCCGCGCTGCGCGTAGAGTTTCTCCAGGTATTCCAGCACGGGGGCAACCTTGCGCGCATCAACGCGATTGCACAATTCCACAGCTTTACGTGATGCCTCGATAGCCGCGTCGAGCCGTCCGCTATCCCGGTGCAGCAGGCTGATCTCCTGCAGCACGTTGATAGCTAACGCTTCATCCCCAATCTCGCGCGTGATCTCAAAGCTTTTGCGCAGATGTTCCAGAGCTTGATCCGGGCGACCGGTGCGTTTGAGGCTGATCGCCTGTTCGTACAACGCCGCCGCTGCCCCTGCGCGATTGCCGAGTTTGCTGTAGAGCGCCTCAGCGGCCTGGCTGCACATCAGCGCGCGCGCATAGTCTCCCATCTGCCGGTGCAGCGCAGAGAGTTGGTACAGGCACAGACCTTCGCCATTTTCGTTGCCGATCTCGCGCATCATCTGCAGGGCAGCCTCGTATTTTTGGATCGCCTGCGGGCCATCGCCTAACTGTTGATAAGTTCCGGCGATTCTTCTGAGGATGTGGGCCGTTTGCTCTTTGGCCCCCTGCGCTTCGAGCATGTGGTACACTTCTTCATAAACCGACAACGCCTCGTCAAGGTGCCCGCGATCCAGGTACAGGGTCGCCAGATCATCCATGCTTGGGGCGCGCTCCGGCCCGGCGGAGACGGCGATGTTGCGCTGCAAGAGCGCCTCCGATAAGTCGTGCTGCCCCCACCGATTGAGCACCGGGACGATCGTACGAACGATGTGCGCGGCGGCCTCGCTTTTTCCGGCTTTGAAAAGATGGTATTGCCAGGCGAGCGCGTCGCTCATCGCGCGCCGGGCATGTTCGGGATTCTGCGTCTGTCGCACCCACATACCGAGGATGCCGTTGCCGTCGCGGGCAAGCCACTCCAGGCGTTCTTCAGACCAGGTGGTGACGTTGCGGGCTACTATGCGACGGCGCGCTTCATCCATAAAAGGCGCGCCATAATGCGCTGCAATCCGTATGTGAAAAACGGCGCGCGCATCGTCACCCATACTCTCAAGGATATGGTCGCGCACGACAGGATGAAAGCTGTACCCAAGCGCGCCATTTTCAATGTGATGCGGCTGCACCAGGGCAAACTTTTCCCAACGTTCGAGCAACGGTAGGGCATACTTCTCCGTGATGCGCGTCAAGCGCGTCAGCAGGTCGGCGTCGAACGCGCTACCGTAGACGGCCATCGTAATGACGGCGTCATTTTCACCGGGATCGAGGCGGTTAAGGATGGCGGTGAGGAAATACTGTTGCCATGCCGCCGTGTCGTGCGGTGTGACGGGTGGATTGTTGCGCAAGTCCTGGAGACTGTGACCTGTGGCAAGCCAACCATCCAGCAATTTTAACGTTTCGGGATGCCCACTCAAGAGCCGGTAAACATCCAGTTTGGCGGTCAACGATTCCTTGCCGATACGCGGCAACGTATTCATCAGCAGAACAGCATGACGTGGAGTCAGCGTCGTCACGTGGATTTCCTGCTTTTGTCCGGCTGGTATGGCGGCTACATCGGACCAGCACCGGTTCGTTATAAAGAGGTAGGTGACGTTCCCGCGCGCGGCGCTGAGGCCATGTAAGATTGGCCGCATCACTTTATCGGCGATGGACGCAGGAACAGCGTTGTTCGGCGTCGCCGTGGTTTCAAACCACGCATCCAGATCGTCAAAAACGATCAGCGCAGGGCGTCCATCTACCATCTGCGCCGCCGCGCGCGCGCGTTCGGCGGGGTCGCGGCGACTATCAAGGAGCAGTGTAGCGGCCGTGATGCACGCCTCGGTTTGGCGAGAACGCCAGAACTCAGCAATTTTCTCCAGTGCAGCCGTCGGTTCGATCAATTCGCGGCACCCAATGATCAACACGTCCTCGGCGCTAAGGCCGGAATAGGCGATGAATTCAGCAGCCAGGGCGCTTTTCCCGCTGCCAGCGTCGCCCCACAGCGACAAGACGCGGATGGAGTCCTGCTGCGCGTGACGCAAGGTGTGTAATTCTGGGCGACGATCCACAAAATGGTGAGGGAGCGCCAGCCCGCCGATATTTCTGACCCCCGTGGACGCGGGCGTAGCCAACGCAGCTTCCACTGTGGGATCAACCAGGCGCGTGTCCTGCGCGCGCAGATACAGCGCCGGAACACCCCAGTCAAAGCGGCGACGTTCAGCAGGCCGCCCATCATCCACCTCCTTGAGCGCCAAACGGGCGTCATAAAGACTGGCGACGAGAGGCTGGCCCTCTGCCAACTGCCCATAGAACGTGTGGAGCAAAACGATGGCTGAATCATCGCTCAGGCTGGTGGGGGCGGTCAAGACTGCCGGAACGCCGAATTGCAGCAACCCGGACGCGACGCTGTCGAAAGCGTCCAGTACGCCGATTTGCGCGCTCTGGCACGCAGCGGCAACGATCATTCGCAGGCCCACGGCGCTATCCAGGACCGGTTTGAGATGTTCGGCGCCGACCAATTCGGTCTCACCGCCGCGCTTCTCGAAACACAGGAAGCCGCGCTGCTGCTTGTATGTGTATGTCCCGTGACCAACGTAGTGGAGGACATGGTAGGGTTGGCGTCGAAGCGTATCTTGCAGCGCGGGCAACGTGGCTTCGTCCAACACATCCATCACGAGATGCCCGGCGCAGATGTGATCTTCGAGCGCGTCCTGGATCACTGTCAGCTCGCGCTCCACATCCAACGCTTTTTGATCTTCAGGGGCGGCAATGACAAAAAGGACGCGCAAAGGAGAAGGCGCTGGCGGCAGGGACAACATGATCAAATCTTCGGGTAAGCGACTGAGGCGCAGTTCGCCATTCAGGCAGACAAAATCGTCGCCATCGTGGATGTATTCCCATGGCAAACGCCACAATGACGCAACGTCAGGATGCAGAGACAGCGTCAAATGCGCCTGACGGTAATCGGGATTGGCCTTCAAGAAAGCCTGTAGTTTTTTCGCCTTACCAAAGAGATAAGTGTAAAGGCGCTGTCCGTAGGCGGCCACTTGTCCTTCGCTCGCCCTGCCGCCGGGGAGCGCGCCCGACCTGGACAGTTCGTCAGGCGACAGCGCGCCGCGCTCCAACAGCCACAACGGCCCCAGATGGGTCGTGCCGGTGGGATCGTGCTGAAACTCGTTGGTGCAGACTTCCTGGCCGTTCCCCTGCTTGGTGACGGCGAAGTATTTGTTGCCCAACTTGCGAATCTCAACACGCAATTCCGGGTGCGGCAGGGACATACAGAACGCCTCCTTGACGCGCTACTTCCTGGCTTTTGATCTGGTCTTTGCCTGATGAAGGCGAAAAACCATGCGAATGGGTGTGCCGGGAAAGGGATAAGCCTCCCGTATACAATTCTCCAGGAATCGCTGATACGAAAAGTGCAGCAATTCGGGATCGTTGACAAAGAAAATAAAGGTCGGCGGCGCGACTTCGGCCTGGGTGACGTAGAACACCTTGAGCCGTTGGCCTTTCTTGCTCGGCGCCGGATGCTCGGCCATCGCGGTGCGGATAAGATCGTTGACCTGTCCGCCAGGCAAACGTTGGTAGCGCGCCTCAACGACATCAAAGACCGCCGGCATCACCTGGTTGACGTGCAGGCCGGTCAGCGCCGAAACAAAGAGCACCGGGATATAGCTGAGGAACTTCAGCCCTTCGCGCACCTGAGCCTCGAACTCCTGGCGTTTAGCCCGTGTTTCGGCGTCCACAGCATCCCACTTGTTGACGACGACCACGACGCTGACGCCTTCCTCGGCGATCATCCCGGCGACGTGGGTATCCTGTGCGGTGATCCCCTCGGTGGCGTCAATCAGCAGCAACGCAACGTCGGTGCGTTGAAGTGCGCGCGCGGCGCGCAGGACGCTGTATTTTTCCACGCCGGGATCAATTTTCCCGCGCCGGCGGATGCCGGCAGTATCAATAAGCACAACTTTACGCCCTTCCCACTCCATTTCGGTGTCCAGCGCATCGCGGGTCGTGCCAGACACCGGGCTGACGATGGCGCGTTCTTCGCCGAGCAGCTTGTTGAGCAACGACGACTTCCCCACATTGGGGCGTCCGAGGATGGCAACGTGAACGGCTTCGTCAGCGGCTTCGGCTTCCGGTTCGACGGGAGGCAACATATCTACGACAATATCCAACAAATCGGCGACGCCCGTGCCGTGGATGGAAGACACCGGGTACACTTCGCCCATGCCCAACTCGTAGAATTCCAGAGCTTGCTGATCCCGGTATTCGTTATCGGCTTTGTTGGCGATGAGCAGCACCGGCTTTTCGCAACGCCGCAGCAGGTCGGCGACTTCCTGGTCTGCGCCGGTGAGACCGGTGGTTGCATCCGTAAGGAAAAGGATCAGATCCGCTTCTTCGATAGCGATTTCGGCCTGCGCGCGAATCAGCGGGATGAACGGGACGGAGTCTTCCAACAACGGCGCATCGGGAACGGGCCGCAGCCCCCGATCAACGTTCAATGGCAGCACTTCGATGCCGCCGGTATCCACGACGAGAAAACTAACGCCGTTCCACTCCGCCGGGGCGATAATGCGGTCGCGCGTGGTCCCCGGTATGTCGCTGACCACCGCCCGGCGTTCGCCGACGATGCGGTTGAACAGGGTAGACTTCCCCACATTCGGGCGTCCGACAATAGCAATTAAAGGTTTAGCCATCAAATCTCCAATAACAGTGTGGATAGGCGCTCAATCTGCTGCGCCGGTTGGCGGCTCGCACAGCGAGAGGATAAAGGCGAACGTACTGCCCTTTCCCGGATAACTGCGCACCCAGACGCGCCCTTTATGCTTCTCAATGACCGATTTGACAATGGACAACCCCAAACCGGTGCCGCCGATGTCGCCGGTTTCCTGGCTCTGCACACGATAGAAGCGTTCAAAGATCTTCGGCTGTTCTTTGAGCGGGATGCCGATGCCATTATCCTCGACGCTCACAATGAGGTGATCTTCGTCAGATTGCGCAGTGATCTTGACAAAACCGCCAGGATGATTGTACTTGATCGCATTGCTGATCAAGTTATCCATCACCTGGCGTATCCGGCGACCGTTCCCCATCACCCACAGTGGCTTATCTGCAATATCGGTGCGAATGTGCAACGCAGCTTGCTCAATGTGCATTATGTGCGCGTCAATGGATTGCTGAAGGATGGCGTTGATGCACAAAGGACGCATTTCCAAGTCATAACCGGCCTCGATGCGCCCGATGTCCAGCAGGTCGCTGATCAGAGCCGTGATGTGGCTCAGACTGCTCATCGCTTTGTCAATGAAGTCTTTCTGCGTTTCCGAGAGCGGCCCGACCCGTTCCAGCAGTTCGATGTACCCCTGGATGGTAGTGAGCGGCGTGCGCAAGTCGTGCGAGACGGTGGACACGAATTCCGACTTGATTCGGTCCAGTTCCTTGAGATGGGAAATGTCCTGCATCACCGCCACCCGCCCGATGTGATCAATGGAACTTAACTGCGCGTTAAAGATGCGCCCATCCTCCAGATCAACTTCAGTGCGCAGAATGGCGTTGCCTTCACTGCTGCGCGCAAAAAGTTCGCGGACGTAGGCGTTTTGGATGTAATGTTCAACCGTCTGGCCCTGCGCCTCTGACGTGATCCCGAAGTTCGCCGCGGCGCTATCGCTCCACAGCCACAACCGGTTGTCCATATCGGTGACCAGGATAGCTTCGGCGGCGTGTTCCAGGATGGCGCTCAAACGGGAACGCTCGGCTTCAACGATAGCAAAGAGGCGCGCGTTTTCCAGGGCGATGGCGGCATAGTCGGCGATGGCGGACAGGGTGAAGACGTGGTTTTCGGTGAACGTGCGATCCCCCATCACGCTGACCACGCCCAGGACGCCGATAACGCCTTGCCCTGGCGCATGGATAGGGACATAGAGCAACGCACGCACCAGGTATCCGGTGGCAATTTTCGTGTTGCGGTGCAACATCGCCGGTCTGCCAGAACGGATGACCTGCTTGGCGATAGGATCCGAGGCTTCAACGTAGAAGCGTTTGGCGACTTCCTCGTTCATGTTCTTTGACACGCGCAGATAAAGCTTATCATCTTTCGTCAAGAGGATGAAGCCTTCTTCCGCCTGCGTGAGGTTGACCGAAGCCGTGACAATGCGTTCCAGGATTTCCTCCACGTTAAGGGAAGAGGTAACAGACTTCCCCACGACGTAGAGGGCATTAATCTCCTGAAGACGTTGGTTGAGTTGCCGGTTCACCTCGGTCAGATTGTCTTTGAGGTGTTGACGAGAAGCGCGCCTCTGCGCGCGCGCCAAAGCGACGGCTAGCGTCTCACGTGCCTTTTGCGCCTGGAAAGGATACTCGATGAGCGCCTGCAGATTGTTTTCCAAGAGGATATTCACCAGCGAGATGGGAGTTGCGGTCGCGGTGATGAGCACGAGCGATACAGTCTCCATAGATTCACGCAGAACGTCGTGAACGCGCGTCGCATTATGATCAGAGAGATGAAGCGCCAGAAGGGTGCTTTCGCGCGCTTGCAACGCCTGACGCAACGCCTCAACCGTCGCCACATGCAGCGCAGTCGCTTCTGCTGGCAGCAGGCTCTTGAACTCCTGGGCCACCGTGGCGTCTTCGCTGAAAATCAAAATATGTGGTGCGCTCATGATTGTCTCCGTCTCTTACGCTTATCTTACTATCATAACGCAATTAGAGAAGTGTGCAACTCCGCTGCAAAACACTTTTCACGGTTCACTGGCGCAGCACAAGCGGCAGATAAACCTGGCTACCAGCGATGGTGCGGTGTGTGGTGGTCGCGCTATGCACCGGACTATAGATCGAGGTTGCCGTCAATGTGACCTGATCGTAAGCCTGGAACGCCGCCGTAGGCGGGATGACCACGCTCAACGCCAGGGCAAGGCGTTCTTGTGGAGCCAGCAACGGCGTGCGTGTGATGGGCAGAATCACGGTGCCGCCAAGGGGAAGGCCCAACGTCGTTGTCCAGGCGGCGTCGCTGAGCGCCAGATCGTAAGCGTCGTACAACATCCCGGTGTTGATCAAGTCCACCGTATGAACGACCGTCTGACCGGGCGCACCGATGCGCAGCGTGTTGCCTTCCAGCGCGAGCGCATAGAGCGGCGGCAGCGAACAGGGGTCCAGATAATTCAACACGTAAGCCATCACCTTCTGCCGGTCGGCGACCGTGTTGATGCCCTCAAAGCCGAAGGCGAAGTACACGACCCGGTAGGTTGCATCGGTATAGGCCGTGGCAGCCCAATCGCCATCAGCGATGTAGCGGAAGATGCCCTTACCAGCCCCGACAACGGCGATGTCGCTTGGGAAGTCCTGGTTATTGGCGCCATCCCCACCCATGATAGTCACCGTGATGCCGCTGAGGAAGTCCGCGCCTGCCAATGTATCGTATGTGCTGTCATCCGCCAGGTAGTCGGCGTGTAAATAATCACGATAGAAGGGCGGCTCGGTGACGCGGGCAATATCCCAGCCGATGTCCTCCCCGCTGACGAAGAGCCGTCCGCCGCCGTCGAGGTAAGCCATGAGCGCCGTCTGATCCGCCGCTGTGAGCGTGAAATCCCAATCGCGCCCGGTGAGCCAGACCACGCCGCGATAACGCCGTATGATGTCCAATGGCGGGCCAGCGGCGTCATCGGGCACGGACCACAGGTCGTAACTCACGTGCAGGCTGTCCAGCGTCCGCGTGTAGTATGCCTGATCGTCGTAGGGGTGGCCTTCGTTGTCAAAGTCGTCGTCAACGACGAGCAAGCACGGTGTCGGTTGCAGCGCGAAGTCCTGGCGCTGGTTGCGCTCCACGACGACAGCGCGAGCAAGCGGCCAGTGGAACGGCGCGTCTGCTGTCATCACGTAGCTGCCGCTGTATAGTGTCGTGCTGTAAAAGCCCGCCGGCGCGGGAATCGTCTGCCCATCATCAATCCGCACCACGGCGCTCAACAGGTTGCCGCTATCCGCAGCGGTGACGTTCCCGGCGACGATGAACGCAGGGATGGGAACCAGGGCAAAATCCAGCCGCGCGCCCGTTCCCGTCAAGATGGCGACATCGGTGAAAGTCTGGGGATAGTAGCCACGCAACGCGGCGGTAACGGTGTACCGTCCGCCGGGCAGTTTGAGCGCGTACACGCCGGAGACGGTTGCCGTGGCACTGAACACGTCGGGCGTCCCCACCGCCGTCACGGTCGCGGGCAAGGGCAGCATGATCGTTTCACGCGACATCACCGTGCCGCTGAGCGTGCGCAGCGGCTCGGCGAGATGGACGAAGGCAGCGATAGCAGCGCGCGCGTACTCGCGGAAATACGTGAGGTTGAGCGTGCTGAGGCGGTCGTTGACCGTGTGATAGTTGGTGTTCCAGTCGTGCGGCTCGGCGGCGACTTCGGCGGGATTGTAGTAGTTCTCGATGCCCAGAATCGCAGCGTACCCTCTGTCCCAAAAGCGCGAGTGGTCGGAGAAGGTCGCCCCGTTCTCCACAACTTGCGGGATCAATCCCAGGTCGTACACGTCAATAACGGCAGCCATGAGATCGGCCAGAGCATCCGAATCGTCGGCGACGGTGGGCTTGTTGGAGTGCAGGTCAATATCCGGCCCATCTTTGGCATCCCAGGCGATCATGTCGAAGTTGAGCACGCCGCGGATATTTTCGTGGGCGTTGTACACTTCGGTGGCATAGTAGTAGCTGCCCCACATCCCCTGCTCCTCGCCGGTGAAGAAGACCAGGCGGATGGTGTAATCGAAGTCCAGGTCGGCGAGCAAATCCGCCGCGACGAGCAGCGCCGCCGCGCCGCTGGCATTGTCGTCCGCGCCGGGCGCGGGATTGTGCGGCGCGACAGCCGCCCGCGAATCCAGGTGCGCGGTGAGCAGCACAATTTTGTCGGGATGCACCCGCCCCTTCTTCTCACCGATGACGTTGCGCACGCTGTAGCCCGACAAAGTATAGTCATGGTAGCGCACGGCGTAGCCCAGGGATTGCATGTGCTCGTAGACATACTGCGTGGCTTTGGCAATGGGGACGCCGCTGTAGGTGTAACGGGTGGTCAACACGTAAGGCGTGCCGCCGACCGTCACCGCCCATTCGCCACTCAAGCCGCCATCGTAGCTGGCGACAGTATCCGTGGTGACGCGGGTGAGCAGGTCGGCGACGAGTGGGTCGTAGAGCGGCGTGGTGGGAATCGCGCCCGTGGCCCTGGAAATCAGCACGATGGGATCGAGCAGCGGTTTGATGCGCGCCTCCAATGTGTCGAGACTGGCGAGGGTCACGCCGTCGCGCACTCGCCCCACAGCCTGGCGACCGTCGTTATAAAAGATGGTGAACATTGAAGCGAGGGAGGTTAGCGTCTGGCGACCATCGCTTTCAATGAGGTAATACAGCGCGCCCGTGGCATCGGGATCGAGCACAGTCAGCGCCAGGCCGAGCGCCGCAACCTGCTTTTGTTCGGCGGGGGTGAGCACAGCCAGGAGATAGTCGGCGGAGGGTGTGGTCAGATGCGCGTAGACTGGCGCGTTTAGCGTCACCATGCGCGTGAGGTCGTCGGCGTTGGCAAGATCAATGCGCACCAGGGCCGGCGTCGCTGGGATTTGCGCTGCGCCAGGAAAAGCAAAGAGCAGCAGCACACCGCTCAATCCGAGCACAATGGCGAACAACAGCGTCTTGATTTTCATGGCCCCACCTTCTTCACACACACTTTTTACTGGCTTCTACTCACGATTATAGGTCGCTTTGCGCCGCGGAGCAAATGCTCTTGTGGTAAAATTGCATTAACAGCGCCTCAGTCTATAATGAGAAAGAAGTCATCTTGAGTGACTGCGTAAACCTGGAAGCAAGGATTGCCTGAGCGATCTTTGGCAGGAGGATACTGGATGAGACGAACGCGAATATGGGTGTGGCCGATCCTGCTCGGACTGCTTGTCTTGGCTGCGTGTACTGATCCCATCACCCCGACGGCGCAGCGTGCGGCCACCCCGGTTGTGAGTACCAACACGCCGGAACCGCCGACCGTGACGCCGTCGCCGACCCCGGAACCGCAGGCAGCCCTGGTCAACGGGCAGCCCATTCTCCTCGCGGATTATGAACGTGAGGTCGCGCTCTACGCCGCATCCATGGCCGCAGCCGGCCAGGATGCCACCACCGCCGAAGGGCAAGAAGCGCTGGCGCAAGGCCGCGAGCTGGTCCTCGAAATGCTGATCAACCAACTGCTCATTGAGCAAGCGGCCAACGCAGCCGGCATCACGGTCAGCGACACAGAACTCGACGCGACCATTGCATCCCTCCGCGCCGATACCGGCGAGGACGCCTTCCAACAATGGCTCGTGGATCAGGGAATGTCCCTGGAAGATTTCCGCAAACGCCTGCGCAGCGACACCATTGCAACGGCTATGGCAAACCGGGCCGTCGAGAGTGTGCCTACCCATGCTGAGCACATCCACGCGCGGCACATTCTTGTCAACACCGAAGAGGAAGCGCGTCAAATTCTCAGTCAACTGCAGGCCGGGGGAGACTTCGTGACCCTGGCGCGGACTTACTCGCTGGATACCAGCACCCGCGACACTGGCGGCGACCTGGGATACTTCCCTCTGGGCATCCTGACTGCTCCGGAAGTCGAAGCCGCCGCCTTCGCCCTGCAGCCGGGACAGATCAGCGACGTCATCCAAAGTAGTATGGGGTACCATATCGTCCAAGTTGTCGAAAGAGTTCCCGACATGGAAATTGATCCCGAAAACTTACGTCTGCTGCGCGAAAAGGCTTCCCGCGCGTGGCTGGAAGGGTTGCGCGCAGCGGCAAACATTCAGCGTTTCGTTTCGTCCACGCCATAGGAGGGCATTATGGGCCAAAGGGATCGGTTGTTCAACACTTTGAGTGTGGTTATGCTCGGTCTGACCGTCATCACCGTGCTATGTTATATTCTCCTTGCTATCAACCCATATCTCCCCTTCAACCCTTTCCCGCCGACACGTGAGCCAGTGCCAGTTTACGTCGTCGCCACCAACACGCCGACGCCCACGCCGATGCGGTCGCCTGTGCCCACATGGACGCCGACCAACACCCCCACCGTCACGCCAACGCCGCCAGCTACCTTCACGCCGACGCCCACCCACACGCCTTTGCCGCCCACGCCGATCACGCCTTCGCCCACCCAGACGCCCACCGAGACGCCCACGCCGCGTGTCACGCGTTCGCCCTGGCCCTTCACCTACGAATTGACCTACGAAACGCCGATCTATGGCTGCAATTGGATGGGCGTCGCCGGCACTGTCGTGGATATTGATGGCAATGCGTTGCGGGGCTATCCCATCCACGTGTGGGGCGGCGGCATTGATGTCGTCGTCAACTCTGGCGACAAGCAAAACTATGGCGACTCGGGTTGGGAACAGTTCTTCCTCAGCTACCCGCAGGAACTGAATGGCGTCTTTCGCGTGCAGATTCATGCAAAGGATAATCCGAATCACCCGCCTGTGTCTGAGGAAATCGTTTTGAACTTCCCCGGCTTCTGCTCGAAGTCGCTGGCGAAGATCGTCTTCACAAAGAATCACTAAAAGGCGGGATGGGTACACTTTACATCGTCGGCACGCCTATTGGGAATCTGGAAGACATTACGCTGCGGGCGCTGCGCATCCTCCAAAACGTGCAGTTGATTGCGGCGGAGGACACGCGCAAAGCGCGCATTTTGTTGGATCGGCACAGCATCAAAACGCCGGTGACCTCCTTCTTTGAGGGCAATGAACGTTACAAAATAGGAACGATTGTGGAGGCGCTGGCCTCCGGCGACGTGGCTTTGATCTCAGAGGCCGGTATGCCCGGCATCTCGGATCCCGGCTACCCGCTGATCCAGGCCGCCATCGCCAGGCAAATTCCGGTGGTGCCGGTTCCCGGCCCGTCGGCGCACACAGCGGCGCTGGTCGTTGCGGGTCTGCCCACCGATTCGTTCTGCTTCCTGGGATTTCTGCCGCGCAAGCCATCCGAGCGGGCAGCGCGCTTGACCGAAGTGGCGGCGCTCCGCGCGACGCTGGTGTGCTACGAAGCGCCGCACCGTCTGCACGCGACGTTGGAGGCGCTGCGCGCTATCCTGGGCAACCGCGCCATCGCGCTGTGCCGCGAGCTGACCAAGCATTACGAAGAAATCTGGCGCGGCGACATCGAAGGCGCATTGGCGCACATCGCGGAGATTCCGCCGCGCGGCGAATATACGCTCGTGGTCGCTGGCGCGCCGGTGGATACGGCGCGGTGGGACGGCGACCGGGTGCGCGCGGCCCTGGCGGAACGCCTCAGCAGTGGGCTTTCGCGGTCACAGGCGGCGCGCGAGGTGGCGGCGCTGTCCGGGTGGTCGCGCCGTGACATTTATTGTGTGGAGACTCAGGCGGCGTCTGACGCGGCTTGATGTTCGTATAACAATTCAGAAAGAGGAGAATAGCGATGACTTTTCAATTAGATGATTTATCAGGTTACCCGGCTTTCGATCCTGGGCAGATGCAGGAGAAAATCAAAGCGATGCCCTTGCACGTGCAAGATGCATGGCGTATCGCCCAGGCGTCGCCGCTGCCCGACGATTACCGGCAGGTGCGGCGCATCGTCGTTTTGGGGATGGGCGGCTCGGCCATCGGCGCGGACCTGCTCGGCGGATTGATGGCCGAAGCGGGCGCGGTCCCGGTCGAAGTGGTGCGCGGCTACACCCTGCCGCACTACGTCTCCGGGCCAGATACACTGGTGATCGGTTCCAGCAAATCCGGCGACACGGAAGAGACGTTGAGCGCCTTCGCGCAGGCGCAGGAGCGCGGCGCGCGTTTGCTGGCGATCAGCACGGGCGGCAAAATCGCCGCCATCGCTGAAAAAGCCGGCATCCCCGCCTGGCGTTTCACCTTCGAGGGACAACCGCGCGCGGGCGTGGGGTACTCGTTCGTATTGCTGCTCGGACTGGCGTGCCGCCTCGGCTTCTATCCGGACGCCGCAGTCGAACTGGAGCAAGCTGCCGCCCAGATGAAGGCCATGCAAGAGAGTTTGGTCGCGGAGGTTCCGACCGACGCGAACAAGGCCAAGCAGTTGGCGCGGGCGCTCTACGGGAAAATCCCCGCAATCTTCGGGTCGGGGTTCCTCGCGCCGGTCGCGCGCCGCTGGAAGGGTCAGTTCAACGAGAACTCCAAGCAATGGGGGCTATGGGAAGATATGCCCGAACTGAACCACAACCTGGTGGTCGGTCTGGGCAACCCGCAGGCCGCCATAGACAACGTCGCGGTGATTTTCCTGCGCTCCTCCTTCGACCATCCGCGCGTGCAGGTGCGCTACGACGTCACCGGCGATCTGGTGCGGCGCAACAACACCGCCTTGCACGCAGTCTACGGCGAAGGCGCGACCCGGCTCGTCCAGATGTTCAGCCTGATCCACTTCAACGACTTTGTCTCCTATTACCTCGCGGCGCTCAACAACGCCGACCCGACGCCGGTGGACAATATCGCCTACCTCAAGGGTCGCCTGGCTGAGGTGTAGTAAAACGTAAAGCGTAAAGCGTAAAATGTAAAGTCTCAAGGTTTGCGCGGGCCGGTCTCTGGATCGCGCCCGCGCATAGAGGACGTAACCTGTGATGCGTACTGAACCTTATTTTCAAAAAGACGCCTATCGCAAAATCTTCGAAGCCACCGTGCTCGCCGTAGAAGGCCAGGACGTGGCGCTGGATGCAACGGCCTTCTATCCTGGCGGCGGCGGGCAGCCCCACGACCTCGGATTTTTGCAGGTAGGCGCTGCGCGTTGGCCCATTGTCGCGTCGCGGCGGCAAGACGACCTGATCTGGCACACCGTCGAAGGCACACCGCCCCAGACGGGGACGCGCGTACAAGGCGAGCTGGACTGGGAACGCCGCTACGCGCTGATGCGCACGCACACGGCGCTGCACATCCTCTGCGGCGTGGTCTGGCGCGATTATGGCGCGAAAGTGACCGGCGGCAACATGCAGCCGTTGCAGGGCCGGCTGGACTTCGAGTTCGAGAACTTGCAGCGCGAGCTGGTGGACGAGATCGAGGCCAAGATCAACGCCGAAGTCGCAGCAGCGCATCCCGTGCGCGTTGATTTCCTCCCGCGCGCCGAAGCTGATCAACATCCCGACCTGATCCGCACCAAAATCAACCTCCTGCCGCCGGGCATCACCGTCGTGCGCATCGTCGAAATCGTCGGGCTGGACGTCCAGGCCGACGGGGGCACGCACGTGGCGAACACGCAAGAAGTCGGCCCCATCCGCATCAGCGATTACAAGAGCAAAGGGCGTATCAACAAACGGCTTGAGCTGACACTTGAACCAACAATAACATCAACATAGCGGAAACTTTTGATTAATGCATTGATATTGATCTCTTCGTGCGTCTATGTTAGAATGTTAGTAACTGACAAAGACACACTGAAAAGGGTCGTTTATGTCAACACCATTAGCGACAGTACGTAACTTAGAACGTCTCTATACACGCGGCTTTCGAGACCGCGTGACGGATTCTGCGTTGCTCAAAGTTGCTATGAGCCAGATTGCTCGTGACGAAACTGTCTTGCGTGATTTAGAACGTGATCTAGCTGACCTGGAACAGCAATATCAAATGTCGTCCGAAGTTTTCTATCAGCGTTGGCAGGCCGGTCAATTAGGTGACGCTGCTGATTTTATGGATTGGAACGCGCTTTATCAGATGGCATGTCAAGTCCGCGACCGTCTGAATGTACTGCGCGACGAATCCACGCCGTATGAATCCTGACGAATACCTCGCATCCATTCATCTTGCATTAGTCGAAAATGCTGTTGTCGAGCGTTACCAAGTAGTCCGTCAGCGAGTTACTTCGCAATCAAGATACCTGCGCGTGCGTATCGAGTTAGTCAACGGCGATTTTCTGGAAGCGGCTGAGTTCTTCAGCCTGAAAGCCAATGGCATCAACATCATTGACTATCGCCACCAGTGGATGGATGCAAGTCGTACACAGTTACGCGCGCGTTGGGATAACGCACCGCATCATCTCACACTGAATGGTGCGCCGCATCATTGTCACAAGGGCGATGAAGCTTGCGTCGTACCTGGGCAACCATTAGGCATACAAGAAATCTTGAAGATTATTGCGAACAGCATATTGAGTTGAACTCAACGCCGTTACTGAACTTGCGTTAGCGCCGGGAGGATACAAGGTGTTTGTCAGATAGTCATCCGGCCCTAAACAGACCCACTTACAGATAACGAAGCCCTTCGGACTGTATTCCAGCCCGAAGGGCTTTGCTCTTTTGGCACAGTGGCTTCAGCCCGGCGTGTTTATATGCCAGCGCGTTGTGCCGCGACCGTTTGCACATCCTTGAGCAGCGTTTGTGCGCGTGTGTCAATGGCATCTAGTTCCGCGAGCCAGGCGTCCTTCTGCGCCGTGTCTTGCAGATTGGCCGCATTGACCCGCACGTTGAGCGCCGCGCTCTGGATGCTCGCCATCGCCATCCACGCGGCGGTGGCGGCGTCGGAAGCGGCGTTGACGTTGCCCTTGCTGGCGACGAGTAGCGCGAGTTCCAACGCCTCGAGCGCCGCCCGCGCTGTCGCCAGCGGGACTTCGGTGGCGTGAACGGTCGCCTCCTGGATCGCCGCATCGCGGGCGTGTTGTTCTTCCTCGGTAGCCTTCGGCAGTTTGTACGCCGCCATCACGGCGTTGAACGCGGCGCTGTCTTCATCCATTGCTTTGGTGAGCGTCGCGCGCAGTTTTTCCGCCCGCGTTACAGCTTCGGTCGCTTCCTCTTGCACGTCGGCGTAATGGCGCTTGCCCACCGTCAGCCGCCCGACCATCGTCACGAGCGCCGCCGCCAGCGCACCTGCCAGCGCCGCGACAGCGCCACCGCCGGGCGCGGGGGTGTTCGCCGCCACCGCGTCCAAAAAGCCGACCGGTGCGCCTTCATCCAGCGCAGCGAGTTTGTTTTCCAGGATTTGGTCCGGCTCGAAGAGATCAAGCTGTAGATACCACTGCGCCGCATCAATGAGCGCCTGCTGCGGAATCAGCCCTACCAGTTCGGTGTGCGTGACCACGACGCCATAGCGTGCCGCCTCGCTGCGAATTGTCTCAACTACGCGGTGGATCGGCGTCTGCGGGAAGTTGGTCAGGTTCATCGAGACCTGCGCCTGACCGGCCACCAGCAACCCCATCGCCTTGACGTAGCGGTAGCCGCCGTTGGAGTGGCGCAGCGCCCGCGCGATCTTCTGCGCGATGCTCACATTATCCGTGTTGAGGTAAGCGTTGAAGGCTACGAGGAAAGGCCGTGCGCCGATGATCGTCGCCCCGGCCTTACCCACGGCCTTGGGGCCAAAGTCGGGGTCGCGGGCGGGATTTTTGCCAATCTCGGCCTTGAGCGCCTCGTATTCGCCGCGCCGCACGTCTTCGAGATTGACGCGCTCAGGGCGCAACGCCGCCTGCTCGTAGAGGTACACCGGGATGCCCAGTTCCTCGCCCACGCGGCGGCCCAAATCGCGGGCCAGCGCCACGCAATCCGCCATCGTCACACCGCTGATAGGGATAAACGGCACCACGTCTGTCGCACCCAAGCGGGGATGTTCACCGCGATGCACGTCCAGATCTATCAACGCCGCGGCAGTCTTGATCCCCTGGAAGGCGGCCTCCTGCACTGCGCCCGGCGGGCCAACCAGCGTCACCACCGAGCGATTATGGTCTGCGTCCGATTCTGCGTCCAGCACGCGCGCTTCGGGGACAGCGCGCATCGCATTCACAATTGCCGCGATCACGTCGGCGCGCCGGCCCTCGCTGAAGTTGGGGACACATTCGATGAGCGTTTTCATGCTACCACACGTGGGGGACAGTCCCTTTGGATTTGTGGTTCTTGTCAGGAATGACCTCCGAATCGGGGAGCGGCTGCGCATCGGAGACCACTTTGGCTTCCAGGTCAATGATCTGCCCCACCGGCGGCGTCCACGTGACGGACGGCGTCTGTTCGGCGGCAGGGGTGACCACGTTGATTGCGGGCTGTGCGTCTTCCTGCTTGTGTTCGGCGACCAGGGCCGGCGGGCAGACATCAATGAAGAGCCGCATCCCGATCAGGAGAATCGCCAGGTCATCCAACTGTCCCAGCCCCAATGCGGGGTCGGGGATAAAATCCATCGGGGAGAGCAAATAGAGCAGGGTCAGAATCGGCACCATCTTGGTGACAAACGGGACGCGCCCATCCCATAACAACTCCCAGGCCAGACGGAAGTGGCCGAAGAAGTCTTTGAGCCAGCCCATTAACGTGCTGACGTCCCCAGCGCGCTCCGGGTATTGCATTTTCTCGTCGGACATAACACCTCCTTGCGCAACGAACTTAAAAGAATTATAACCAGGGTAGCGTAAGCCGCAAATCATGCCGCGCAAATTGCGTTATAATACTACGACAAAGACTCGACCGAGGTTGCTATGCCTTTTTTGATTGACGGACATAACGTGATCGCGGCGTTGCCGGATATTGACCTGGAAGACCCCGACGACGAGGCCAAACTGGTCGTCAAGCTGCGCGCCTGGACAGGGCGCATACGCCGCAAGGCTATTGTCATTTTCGACGGTGGGATTCCGGGCGGGGCGTCGCGGGTGCTTTCGACGCCGGAAGTGCGCGTCGTCTTCGCCGCCAAATATCACAGCACCGCCGACCGTATCATCAAGGAGCGGCTCTCTGATCTGCCCGACGCGCCGAACTGGACGGTGATCTCTTCGGATCGAGAGGTGCTGGACAACGCACGCATGATCGGCGCGAAAACGCTGACGGCACAGGATTTCGCCGAACGGTTGAACCAGTCACTGGAAGTGGAGAAGGAGAAACCAGAAGGGGTGTCGGCAGCCGAAGTCGAGACGTGGCTTGAGGTGTTTCCCGAACCTGCCCCGCCACCCGCCCCACCAGCGGCTCCTGCGCCGCCGGAACCGGCAAAGCCACGCGGATCACGTCCACCAACGCCGCGCCGCCCAGAGCGTCCCGCTCCAGAGGTTCAACCGGTGCGGACGACGCGCACCATCGGCGAGCAAATGGGCATAGAGCCGACGCCACAGCGGTCAAAACCGCGCAGCGTTGCCGGGAAGCCCGCTGAGGTTTCTGCCGAGGAGGTGGATGCCTGGCTGGCGGTCTTCCACGATGCGCCGGAAAGCAGCATCACGCCGCCCAAGCCCAGACCGCAGCCACAGGCGCCGCCACCGCGCCCCAAAGCGCCAGCCGTCAACAAACGCGGGGGACTTTCCGCCGACGAAGTCGAAACCTGGCTGGAGATTTTCGGTGGTGAACCAGAAATCCCGGCGCCGCCGCCGGAAAAGCCAGAACCCACAGCAGGGAAAAAGAAGCCCGCGCCGGATAAATCGAAGCCTTCACAAGCCCGGCTGGTGAAACGCAAACAACAGCTCATTCCGGCCAAAGACGAGGGAAAGAGCACGCTCTCTAAAGAAGATGAAGAACTGTGGCGGCGGATGTTCGGCCAGGAAGATCGTTAGCGTAGCGGCGACTTCAGTCGCTTTCCCGCATAAAACGATTGAAGTCGTTACGACGCGCGCATCAGCGCCAGCAAATCCGCCGTCGAGGGCAATACCAGATGCGCGCCAGCGCGCCGCAGTTCGGCTTCCTCGCCAAAGCCGCACAGCACGCCGACGGTCCACGCCCCGGCGCGGCGTCCGGAGAGCACATCCACCGGCGTATCCCCGACCATCGCGCAGACATCCGGCGACAATCCCAGGTGTTGCGCAGCGTAAAGCACCGGTTCGGGATGCGGTTTGAGGCGTTTGGTCGTCGCGTGTGTTACAATGAGGGTAAAGCAATCGGTCAGATCGTGCTGGCGCAGAAATTCCCGCGCTTCATCCTCGGAGCGCGTCGAGACGACGGCGAGTTTCGCGCGTGCGGTCAGATACGCCAACAGCGGTTTTACTCCCTCGATGAGGCGAAACGTGGGCCTGGTATGCCCGCCCACCATGCGCTGGAACCCAAAGAGCACGGCATCCAGCCCCAGCATATCTACCGCGGTCAGCGCGTAATTCATCGGCGTCTCGCCGGCCATCACCAGCCGCCGGGCTACCTGATTCGCGCGCGCCTGTCCCAGGAACCTTAGCCGGCGCGCCAAAGATTCCACGGCCTGGTCGTCGGTATCCATCAGCGTGCCGTCCAGGTCAAAGAGCCAACCCTGGATTTTGTTGAACGGAATGGGTACAGTGACCATACGTCCCTCACAATAAGCCGATCAAAAAGCTTAGCAGTGCGATAATCAACGTCGCTGCCGCCAATACAAATGTAATGACCATGCCTTGCTCACGGCGTTGGTGTTCCGTCTGCAAGGCGGCGCGCCGTTCCGCCTCGCCGCCGCCCATTCGCGCGCCCACGCCAATGCCGCGTCCCACGTCGAGGAGGACGGGCAGCGCCGCCGCCAACCCGAGCAACAGCGCCGACGAACAAAGCGCATCGGAAAATGCGCGTCCCGTCAATCCAGGCACAATGAGCGTGTACACAAGCGCGATGAGCAGGTCGGCGCCCAGGATTATCCCCAACAGCGGCCAGAAGCGGATCGTTTTGCGCACATCCATCTACGTTTCATCCTCCGCCGGATAGAGCGATTGTAACAGCGCCTCTCCGACCGCCCGGTTGATTTTGCGGAATTGGCCCTCGGTTTCAATGCTGACCACGCCCATATCCGCGAGTTGCTCCACCAGCCGCGCCGACCGCGTGTAGCCGATGCGCAGCCGTCGTTGCAGTAAGGAGACTGAGGCCCGGTTCTCGGTCAGGAAGATTTCCACCGCCGTGGGCAGCAGTGAGTCTTCGAACTGTCCGGCAGTTTGCTCGTCTTCTGCAAAATCAGGGAAGAGCGCCGATTGTTTAGGAGGCGCTTCTTCGATGATGGTGGCTTTGGGTTTGGGGAAGTCAACCGGCTGCGACGTTTTCCCCGGTTCGACCGCGTTGTGCCAGAAATTGATCAAGCGATCCAACTCGTGGTCGGAGACAAAGGCCCCTTGCAGGCGCAGCGGTTGGCTGACATCCGGCGGCATAAAGAGCATATCGCCGCGCCCCAGCAGCCGCTCGGCCCCCGGCATATCCAGGATCACGCGCGAGTCCACCGACGAAGCCACCGCAAAGGCCACCCGCGAGGGGAAGTTGGCCTTAATCAAGCCTGTCACCACGTCAACACTTGGACGCTGGGTGGCGATAATCAGGTGGATGCCGGTCGCCCGCGCCATCTGCGCCAGCCGGCACAGCGAACGCTCTGTCTCCTCCGGCGCTTGCATCATCAGATCGGCCAACTCATCCACCAACACCGCGATGTAGGGGATGGGCGATTCGTCCGTCAGCTTGCTCACACGCTGGTTAAAATCCTCGATGTTGCGCGCGCCGATCTGCGCGAACCGGCGATAGCGGCTGTCCATCTCACGCATCACCCATTTGAGCGCGGGTACGACTCTATCTACGTCTACGATGACCGGCGCTAAAAGGTGTGGGATGCCGTTATACTGCGTCAATTCGACCCGTTTGGGATCCACCATCAACAGGCGCAGCGTGTCCGGCGTGTTTTGCAGCAGCAGCGCAGCAATGATCGAGTTCACGCACACCGACTTGCCCGCGCCGGTAGCCCCAGCGATGAGCATGTGCGGCATCGCACGCAAATCCGCCGCCACCGCCTGTCCAGAAACGTCTTGCCCCAACCCCAGCCGCAGACGGCCTTTCAATTTGCCGAAACCTTCCGATTCCATAATATCGCGCAGGGAGACGAGCGCCGGTTCCTCGTTCGGCACCTCGATACCCACCAGCCCTTTGCCGGGGATGGGTGCCTGGATGCGGATACTGCGCGCGGAGAGCGCCAACGCCAGGTCGTCGGCCAGGCTGGCGATTTTGCTCACCTTGACTTTGGTCGTGCGACCGGTGCGACTGGTGATGAACAGCGGCTCCGCGCCATACTGCGTGACCACCGGCCCCTGGTTAATCTCGCGCACGCGCACCGGCGCGCCCAGGCTTTCGAGGGTGCTTTCGATGACGCGCACCTGCTTGCGGATTAAATCCTCGCTGTAATACTGCTCGCTGCCTTCTTCCAATACATCAACAACGCTTGGCAAGCGCCACGCCTGTGCTCCGACCGCCAGCGATGATCCCTCAAACTCGATGCCGCCATTCCCGTTTGCTGGACGAACGGCAACGTTGATCGGAACTTCATCATCTTGTTTTTTGCGCGGACGGGCGGTAGCTTTGGACGGCGCCGGCTCGGCTGCGCCACCGATGATTTTCGGCTCAGGCGGCGGACCGGTCGGCGTCATCAATTCAGGCGGCAGGGGCAGTTGGGAGATGTCAAGCGGCGCAGGATGACGTCGCCGTGCCGCGCGCTCGCTCAACATCCGCACGGCGTCGGCCGGCGAAATCCCCGCGACGAACGTGCCGACGATCAACCAGGCCATCACCAGAGTGAGAATGATCCCCGCCTTGCCGAGCGCCTTGATGCCCACATCCAACAGCAGTGCGCCCATCAAACCGCCGCCCAGGCCGCCTTCGCCCAGTTTGTAAAGGTTGGTTTGAGGCCACGCGGACGTGGCGATCAGATGCAGCGTCGTCAAAGCGACGAAGAAGCCGATCACCACGCCAATGATCTGCTCTGGATCGAGTTTGGGCAGGCGATCCTCAAACCGGCGCAAGATCAGCCACAATCCCACGCCGCCGAAGAACAACGGCACGACGTACATTCCCCAACCAAACGTCTGCGACAACACCGAAATCCACCATTCCGGCAGCGCGCCGCGCTGCGCGGAGATGAAGCTCAAAATCGTGAGCAAGGCCAGGAAAAACAGCACCCATCCCGCGATGTCAAGCTTTTGATCGGTGGTCAGTCGGTCCCACAAAGATTCGCGCTGTGTTTTGCGTTTCGAGGAACGCGACGAGGGTTTGCGACCCGACGATGACCGTCCATGTGAACGAGAAGATGATGTCTTTATCATACGTAATCTTAACCTTATCTTTTCGGCCCCAAGGCTGCATCAATGGCCTCGCCGACTGAGCGCACCGGGATCAGTGTCAAGCCATCGGGAGGTTGCAGGCGCTTGCGTTGCATACTACGAGGGACGAGAATTTTGGTGAATCCTAGCCGCGCCGCCTCGCTCAGGCGCGGCTCTAGCTGGCTCACCGAACGCACTTCGCCGGAGAGGCCCACCTCCCCGACCACCGCCAGGTCTGCCGGAACAGGTTGATCGCGCAGGCTGGAAGCGAGCGCCACAGCGACGGCCAGATCGGCGGCCGGCTCTTCGATCTGCATACCGCCGACAACGTTGGCGAAGATGTCCTGCTCATCCAGCCGCAGCCCAACGCGACGGGTGAGCACGGCGACCGTGAGCAGCAGGCGATTGAAGTCCAGCCCGTTGACCGTGCGGCGCGGGTTGCCGAAGCTGGTGTGGCTTGCCAGGGCCTGAATTTCGACCAACAGCGGGCGCGTCCCTTCCAACGTGACGGCGATGGCCGATCCCGGCACGTTCACCATCCGCTCGGCGAGAAATGCCTCGGAGGGATTGGCGACTTCAACCAAACCCTGCTCCTGCATCTCGAAGACGCCGACCTCGGAGGTTGCGCCGAAGCGATTCTTCACGCTGCGCAGTAGACGGTAGGTGTGGAAGGGGTCGCCTTCCAGGTAGAGCACCGTATCCACGATGTGTTCCAGCACCTTCGGCCCGGCAATCGCGCCCTGCTTGGTGACGTGGCCGACCACAAAGACAGGCGCGCCGCTTTCCTTCGCCCACCGCTGGAAGCGCGCCGCGCACTCGCGCACCTGTCCCACGCTTCCCGCCGCCGAGGTCATATCCTCGATGTGCACCGTCTGGATAGAATCAACGACCAACGCTTGCAGCGCCGGCAGCATTGCATTGGCCTGCGCAACGATTGCGCCGGCCTCGGTCTCCGAAAGCAGGTAGAGCGGATCGCCTTCGATGCCCAGGCGCCTGGCGCGCATCTTGATCTGCCGGGGGGATTCCTCGCCGGAGACGTAGAGCACTGGCCGTTCCGCCGACCCAAGCGCAGCCGCAACTTGCAGCAGCAGCGTGGACTTGCCGATCCCCGGTTCGCCGCCGATGAGCACGATGGAGCCAGGCACCAGTCCGCCGCCGAGTACGCGGGAAAACTCGTTCATGCGCACCGGGACGCGATCCACTGCGCCAAGATCAACCTGGCTCAACGGCTGTGGACGCTGCGAGAGGCGCGCTGTCGGCGTTGCTGCGCCGTCGGCGTCGGTTTCCAGCAGGACTTCGACCAGGGAATCCCACGCGCCGCAGTTGGGACATTTCCCCATGTGACGCGCGTAACTCCAGTTGCATTGCTGGCACACCCAACGGCTTTCTCGTTTTGGCATCGTCTGCTCTCCTCCTCCATCATACCAGAACATATATTCTATTGCAAGAGGCAATTTTCGCGGCGCTGATTCCGATTATACTATAGTTCGGCATTTCACGGCTGCGAAAAATGTGGTAAAATCTGCTGGCAGGGAATTCACAGCAGCCGATAAGCCCGGCGTCGCAGGATGGCAAACGCCATACAAAGTTTGACAAATTCTTCGACCCGGCTATAATCACCTGACAGCCGAGCCCCTGGGGGATCGGCTCATGTTTTGTGTAATAGGGCCTGTCGTACAGGCTTATGGATAAGGGAGGAAAACGTGTACGCAGTTGTTAAATCGGGAACACACCAGTACAAGGCAACCGTCGGAGGCCAGCTCATTGTCGAGCGCCTGCCGCACGAAGTAGGGACGCAGGTAGAATTGGATCAGGTCTATTTGTTGGATGACGGTGAGCAGGTTCTCGTCGGCCAGCCAACGGTCCATGGCGCGTTGGTCCAGGCGACCATCGTCGAGGAATTCCGCGGCCCCAAAGTGCGCATCTTCAAGTATCGCCCCAAAGAGCGTTATCGCCGCCGCATGGGACACCGCCAGACCTACATGCGTCTGCGTGTGGATGACATTGTGAAGGGAGCATAGAATCATGGCACGGAAAAAAACGAGTGGGATCAACGGTCGCGACAGTCGCGCCAAGCGTCGCGGCGTGAAGAAGTACGGCGGGGAGCGCGTCACCACCGGCAATATCATTGTCCGGCAGGTAGGGATGCACATCAAACCGGGCGTGAATGTGGGCATGGGCAAAGATTTCACACTCTATGCGCTGGCTGATGGTCACGTCAAGTATGATGTCGTTCGCGGGCGCAAGCGCGTGAACATTGTCGTTGCAGGGGGTGCGGTCGCATGAAACCCAAAATCCATCCTCAATGGTATCCTGAAGCGAAGTCTATCTGCGCGTGTGGCGCGGTCTGGACGATAGGAGCCACGGTTCCCGAACTGCACACCGACGTTTGCGCCAAGTGTCACCCTTACTTCACCGGTGAGCAACGCATCGTGGACACCGAAGGGCAGGTTGATCGCTTTATGCGCCGGCTCCAGGCGCGCGAAGACGCCCTGCAGGAAGTGGCCCAGCGCAAAGCGGCCCGCACTTCTCCCGAACTTGCCATCTCGAAGTTGGGGCTTGGCAAGCGGATGGAGAAGCTGTTGCTCGACGCCGGTTTGGAGAAGGTGGGCGATGTGCTCGCTTTGTTGAATGAAAAAGGCGAAGACGGCCTGACCGAACTCAAGGGCTTTGGTCTCAAGGCTCTGGCCGACCTGAAAAAGGGCCTGCGCTCACACGGGTACATCCTCCCCGGCGACGAAGCAGCCGGGGGAGTCGCCGCCGCTGCATAACACAAATGCGAGGCAGGGAACATCCCCTGCCTCGTTTCTTTTGAAAAGATCATCTTTGCGAAGGTCGCCACCCCGCGCAAGGATACCCGGTAACATCCCCCACCACGGATCAGGAGCTTGCCATGCGTAAAGACCCGCATTATGGATGGATTGAGGTAGTCTGCGGTAGTATGTTCAGCGGAAAAACTGAAGAACTCATCCGCCGTCTGCGCCGGGCACAAATTGCCCGCCAGAAAATCCAGGTTTTCAAACCCGCCATTGATTTACGCTACACCGATAAGGCCATTGCCTCCCACAACGGCTTGCAGGAGAACGCCATCCCGGTGAACAACAGCGAGGAGCTGCGCGCCCATCTCGATCCCACCGCCGATGTTGTGGCGATTGACGAGGTGCAATTCTTCGATATGGAGATTGTAGATTTGTGCAACGAGCTGGCCGATCAAGGCAAGCGGGTGATTTGCGCCGGGCTGGATATGGATTTCCGCGGCGTCCCCTTCGGGCCGATCCCGCAACTGCTGGCTATTGCCGAGCGCGTGGACAAGCTGCAGGCCATTTGCGTCGTCTGTGGGGCAGCCGCCAGCCGCACACAACGGCTCATCGCCGGCGAACCGGCTTACGTTGACGATCCCATCGTTCTGGTTGGCGCCAGTGAAGTCTACGAAGCACGCTGTCGCACCCATCACCAGGTGCCACAGCGCCCTACCCAGGAGTAACACAATGAACATCAGTCTTCCCAATTCCGTAGAGCGTGTCTTGCTCGATGAGGCCACGATCCAACAGCGCGTGCAGCAGATGGCCGATATTATCAGCACCGACTACGCCGGGCTGCGCAACGAGGAGTTCTTGCTGGTCGGCGTTTTGAAAGGTTCGTTTATGTTTATGGCCGATCTCGCGCGGCGGCTGACCGTCCCGCATCGCGTGGACTTTATCGCGCTGTCCAGCTACGAAGATAGCGCCGAAGCCACGGGCGCAGTGCGAATGATTATGGACACGCGCGTTGATGTCGCCAGACGCCACGTCTTGATCGTTGAGGATATTGTGGATACCGGCTACACGCTACAATACCTCTACCGCATTTTCGGCGCGCGCCAACCGGCCTCGTTACGGACGGCAGTTTTGCTCAGCAAACCCGACCAGCGCAAAGTCGAGGTCCCGGTGGATTACCTGGGATTCCAGATCCCCGATGTATGGGTCGTCGGCTACGGCCTGGACTTCGCCGACCGTTTCCGCACCCTGCCCTACATTGCGATGCTCAAGCCGAGCGTTTATTCAAAGTAAAATGTTACAATAAGCCGCAAGGCGTAAAACGTAATAAAAATCTTACGTTTTACGCTTTACGTTTTACGTGTTGGGAGGTGACTATGTCTCTGTTTAACGATGTCGAAAAAGTGCTGATCTCCGAGACAGAATTGAAGGAGCGGATCGCCGCTCTGGCTGCTGAGATGAACGCTATCTACACCGATGATGATCTGCCCGTGTTGATCTGTATCCTCAAGGGCGCGTTTATGTTTCTCGCCGATCTGACGCGCCATCTTACCTTCCGGCACGAACTGGACTTCATGGAAATCTCCAGCTACGGGCGCGGGACGACCAGCACCGGCGCGGTGCGCATCTTGCTGGACCTGGCAAAGGACGTGCAGGGCCGGAACGTCGTCATTGTCGAGGACATTGTGGATACCGGCAACACCTTGACCTACATCCTGCGCAACTTCGCGGCCCGCAATCCCGCCAGCGTCCGTGTCGCCACCCTCCTCAGCAAGCCAAGCCGCCGCCAGATCGAGGTTCCGGTTGATTTCATCGGGTTTGAAGTGCCGGATGAATTCGTCATCGGATATGGCCTCGATTTCGCCGAGCAATACCGCAACCTCCCCTTCATCGGCGTCCTCAAGCCCGAGGTCTACCAGCGTTCCTGAGATTGAGAGGTTTGTCTCTCGCTTGAATATCGTTATAATACCCCTCAGTAGAGGGGTATATGAGTGTAAAAAGTTTACGTATCGTCAATATCCTGGTGTGGGGCGGCGCTGTGCTGCTCCTGGTGGGAATCGTCGTTGGCTATCTAGGCTCCGCGCCATCTTCGGACGCGCTGTTTGCCACATCGAAGGAGCCTGAACCGGCCGCTGTCATCATCGTCACCCCCACCCCAGAAGCCGTCGCTCCCCTGTTGCCGTTTGAGGCGGAAGAATCCGCCGAGGTCACAGTCGAGCCGGAAGCGACGGTGACCTATGTCGCGTACTCGCCGCCCGCCGATACCGGCGCCGTGCTCACCTATACGCTGCCGGTCACTTACACCCCGCCGGAGATTGGCGTCATCCCCGTCCGTATTCGTATCCCCGCCATTGACCTGGACGCGCCCGTCGTTCCTATCGGCTGGAAAGAAGTCCGCGTCGGCGGTGTGATGCAGCCGATGTGGGATGTGCCCAACCGGCGCGCGGCAGGATGGCACGAGACCTCGGCCAAGATCGCGGCGGCAGGCAATACAGTGCTGAACGGGCATAACACGTCGAACGGAGAAGTTTTTCGCTATTTGTACAAACTGGAGGTTGGCGCGGAAGTGCTGATCGAAGCCGACGACGGCGCGACATACACATACACCGTCACCGAGAAGCTCATTCTGCCGGAAACGGGACAGCCTATCGAAACGCGCATCCAGAACGCGCAATACATCTTGCCCACCGCCGACGAGCGCCTCACGCTGGTGACGTGCCATCCCTACGGCAGCCTGGCGAACCGCTTGTTGATTATCGCGCACCCGGCGGCCTTTTCACAAGGAGATTAACATGCCCACATCATTGATCACCCGCACACGTCGCAATCACGCTCTGGAACATGCCACACTAAACCTGATGGCGCGTGCCTACCCTCTGGCGCAGGCGCTTGGCATTTCCGGTCCAGGGGGATTTACGATCTACACCTCGTTGACCGCAGAAGAAGTCGTCCCTGCTGCAATGGAGGCGCTGAAAAAGCTCAAGGCCGGCGAGCACGCCTTGCGTGTCCACAAAAACTGCGGCACGAACCTGGTGGTCACGGCGACATTGACCGCGTCGGCGACCTTATTTGGCATCAACGGCAAGGCGACTTTTCGCCAACGCCTGGAGCGTCTGCCCCATCTCATCGTGCTGAACGCCCTCGCCCTGCTGGCTGCCCCGCCTGTGGCGGAATGGATCCAGGCACACATCACCACAGACTCTGATGTGCGGGAAGTGGAAATCGCCTCAATTTTCACCGATCACCACAACGGTATGCAGCGAATCCGCGTGCGTACCAAACAGGCATGACGACAGTACACATCCTGCACGGCGACAACGACTTGCAGCGCGAGGAGGCACTGGCGAAGATCATCCACGCAGCAGGGCTGACGCCGGATTTGCGCGATCTCAACACTGAAGTGCTCGCCAGCTCGACGACGGTTGCGGAGCTGCGACGCGCATGCAGCACAATCCCATTTCTCGGTGACGTGCGCATCGTCATCGCCCGCGACATACTGACGCAGACCAAAGGGCCGGCGGCGAAAGAGATCGCTGCCTACCTACCGGACATTCCCCCGACCACTGCGCTAATTTTTTGCGAAAGCAAGACCGTCCCGGCGCAAAATCCCGTTTTGACGCAGGCGAAGAAGCTGGATGCCGACATCCAGGCGTTCGCCGTCCCCACTACCAGGGAGCTGACCGGCTGGGTCGTCAATCGCACCAAAATGCACCAGGGACGCATAGATTACGCGGCGGCGAATCTGCTTGCGCAACACATCGGCGGCAATCTGCGCCTGCTAGATCAAGAAATCCGCAAGCTGCTGTTGTACTGCGGGGAAAGCAACACCATCACCGCCGACGATGTCAGGGTGATGGTGCCATACATCCAAAGCGCCGACGTGATCTTTGACATGGTGGATGCCATCGGTCAGCGCAATCCGCAGAACGCGGCGACCTATCTCCACCGGCTGCTGGCGGTAGGCGAAAATCCGTTGGGCATTTTTGGGATGGTGGCGCGGCAGTTCCGGCTGCTGATCCAGGTGCGCTGGTTGGCCGATCACGCTATGAGCGAAGCGCAGGTCGCCGCGCGGTTGAAGCTACACCCTTATGTCACGCAGAAAGTTTGCGCACAGGCAGACCGTTTCACGCCAGAACAACTGCGGGCGGCCTACAGCTTGCTCACGGAGAGCGACCTCGCCATCAAAACCGGTTTGTTGGAGGCGGAAGCCGCCCTCGATTTGTTGATTGTGCAACTGACGCGACTTTAACGTTGCCATTATACTGGAATCGTTTCGGCCTTTTCCCGTCCTAACCAGAAATGGTGGCGCAGCACCCGTGGGGACGAGCGCACCAGGATTCCATCCACCTTGCGATCCCCTTCCGGCAGCAAGGATGGGTTTACGTAACAGACGTTGGGCTTGTCGCCAAAACGGTCGCGATACCGTTTCGCTGCCCGCGCCAGCTTCCAGGCCAAATCTTCAGCCCCACTATCGTGCCACAAAAGCCCCACGTCCATACTCACCTCCGCTGTCCCTCAATCTACCTGCCGCGCCAGATACCAGATATTCAAGGCCGAATCCTGGCACAAATCAAACGTACCCTCCGGGCAGCGCACGCGGAAAAAGTGCCACGCGCCCTTGCGCTTCATCTCCGTCCACGCGCGGACAACCGAATAGACGCTGTATTGCTGCCCGCGCCACATAAAACGCTGCGGAAAATAGTTGTGCTTGCGCGCGATGAGCCGGATCGGCTCATGCCGCGCTGCCAGATTGAATAACATCATTTGCCTCCTAAAATACGGTGCTGTCGCTGGTTCAACGCCGTGAAATCCCAGGCGCGGCGCGCTTTCACGTTGATGACCTTGCCAATGGGCGCGATGTAGTGCGTCACGATCATCTGATGGTTCCCCGAAGCCGTGAACCGCTTCCAGGGCGTGGCTGTCCAGGGCGTGTTGTCCTTCTGCCAGCCCAGGTGAAATTCACCGTTGGGTCGCTGGTGGAAGACTTTCAGCGTCGGCCCCAACAAATCCGATCCAATGAAATCTGTCCCCAATTCCGGTTCTGCGCCGTAGGGCAGGTACTTCGTCACAATCATGTCGCCTTCGTTAGGCCACTCAAAGCTGTTGAAGACGCGCATCTCGACCTGATCGCCTTCGAAGATGCCCTCGTGCTCCATACTGGTGCCGATCACACCGAGGCAGTAACTCTCGCCGGGGGTCAATGTGTCAATGTACGTGATCACCACATCCCCCGTACCGGCGATGACCTGCCCGGCAAACGGGAGCGGCGTCACCGGCTCAAACTCGATGCCCTGCAAAGCCGCGTTGAGCAGGTGGCGGTTATCTTTGTGAATGGCAAACTCGACCCTTTCGGCCATATCGTTCAAGGTCAGTTGGAGGTCATCGTTTGCCATTTCTGACTCGGCGAGCACCTGGAGCAACAGCGCCAAACCGTTCTCATGATCATCATTGTAGCGGCTGTGCAGGTAATAGATGGTTTCTACGATACGGCGCTCACGGCTGTGGGTGTGGGGCAGATCGTGCTGCCACGCACAAAGACGTGAATCTGCGAAGACGGCGCGCAAGGCTTCGTCGCTGGTAAACACAGCGCAACTCAACAACAACAGTTTCAAACGCTCGTAAAGATTCCGAAAATACGTTCCCATCGTTCCCTCGCTTTATTCTTCGCCGCCGACAATCGTAAAGGTGCGATTTGGCTGCGCGTTGTTCCACTGCCAGGCCATATTCGCATCACTGAAAGCTGGCTGCTGTAAGCCATAACCCGGCAACGCCTGGGGGGTCACGATCACCACCGGTGGTGTGTTATAGGGTGTTCGCTGCGCCGTCTGCCGCGTGATCTCACGCCGCCAGAGGTATAACCCGAGCAGAATCGTCGGCACCATCGCCCCCACACCACACACCAGTCCCACCAACAGCGCTAGCGAATCCTCGCTGAGCCGTTGCGTGATCACCACAACGGCTGTGACCGCGAAGACAACGCCAAGCAGCGCCACAAAGCGCCCCAAACGTTTTCCCAATGGTTCGCGCGTTTCCATCCTAGACCATACTCCTTGCCAGCACCGGCAACTGCGCCGAATAAGATAACATCGTGCTGGGTGGCGCGGCGCCCTGTAGCGCCTTCATCTGTTGCTTGAGGTCATTCTCGTCAATGTATGCCACCTGGAAGCGAAGGGGATTATCCCCTCCACTGACCGCGAGGAAGTCCCCGCGCCCGTTGAGGAGATGAGCGTTCGTCCCCGCCCGCCCACTTGCCACCCGCGCATCGTCGGCGGAGACCACCCGCCCAACGAGCCGCAGCGGGAAGTTCGCCCGCATCACACTGCTGAGGATGGCGGACGAAGGGTGCTGCGTTGCTGCGACGACATGGATGCCCGCCTGTCGTCCGCGCTGCACCAGGCGCGTTAGCACATCGGCGAACGGCGCTTCACCCTGCATCATCAAATCGGCCAGCTCATCAATGAAGATAACGATGCGCGGCACGGATGTACCTTGTACCGCATCGCGGTTAGCCGGGGGCGTCTCGCCGCGCCGGTCGCGGGACTCCATCATCCGCGTCACCGACCGCAGCGCCTCCAACGCTTCCGGCACATCACCAATCGGCTTGCGTGTGAGATGTGGAATACCGTCGAACGCTCCGAACGTGCGGCCCTTCGGATCAATGCACAGCAGTTGCATCAGGCGCGGCGTGTGCGTGAGCGCCAACGACGCTGCGATCGTCCGCAATAGCGCCGACTTACCCGATCCGGTCGTCCCGGCGACAAGAATGTGCGCCACCTCCGGCGCAGAAAGCCGCGCGAGCAGCGGCACGCCGTCGTCCGTCAGCCCCAACAGCGCCGTGGAGAGTGGTATGGGCATGGCTTCGGGCAGCAGATCCAGCAGCGTCACCGGGCGCGGATTGGGGTTGGAGAATTCCAGGATCACGCCCTCCTTGCCCTTATCCACGGTGAGCGTGGGCACCTGCATCGCCACCGCCAGATCGTCGGCGAGATGCTTGATGGATGCGAAGCGGATGTGTGGCGCGGGGTTCAAGAAGAAGCGGATGAGCCGCGGGCCAACCGTGCCGCCCGTCACGCGTACTGGCGTCTTGTGCGCTGCCAGGACAGCCTCTACCCGGTCGGCCTGATATTCCAAATAAGGGCGAAGTGAACGTGACATACGAACTCCTTCGAAAATAGCCACCGAGGACACAGAGTTCACAGAGACAGGGAGAAAATAACTCTGTGTTCTCGGTGCTCTCTGTGGCAGATATTTTGGTGCTTGCATGGTGTGCGGCAGCACCGACGTCTCCTCAAAAATCTCAAAATCGGCAAATCGAAAATGGCAAACAGTGTTGACAGTGAAGGATGACTTGCTCGATAAGAACATACGTTCTATTATCAAGACGAAAAAAGAACATGCCGAGGCGTGGTGTAATAGATATTTAGAACGCTTGTTCTATATTGATTATAGAGCCAGTTTTACCTTTGTCAAGAGGCTTTTGGCGATTCTCCTCGGTTAAAACAGGTATGGCGAGCATAACACTGCTTTTCTTGCCGCGTCGAAGTGTGATGCTATACTCCGTTTGATGAACACACGCAAAACCTTCTCTTGCTCACCCCGGCGATGGGTGCCGCTGACCCTGTTCGCCAGCTTCGCGCTGCTGTACATCGCCTTCCGCAGCATCTCGCTGGACGATTTCGACAGTTACAGCTTTGCGCTGGCCCTCGACGACTTCAATCTGGAGCTGCAACAGCCGCAGCCGCCAGGGTTCCCGGTCTACGTCTTTCTGGGACGGTTGCTGTACCGCGTCACCGGCTCGGCAACGGCGGCGTTGACGCTGTTGAGCGCGTTGAGCGGCGCGGGGGTGGTCGCCCTGGTCTACGCGCTGGGGCAGACGGTGGACCGCGACTACCCCTTGACCGGATTGTGGGCGGCGCTGCTCGTCGGGCTGACGCCGCTCGGCTGGCTTGCTGCCGAGAAAGCGTTGAGTGACACGCCCGGCTTGCTGTGGATGCTGCTGGCGATGTGGCTGCTGTGGCGCAGCTTCCCGGAGGACGCGATTTGGAAATCGCGGCTGCCGGTGGCCGCGTTCGTCACTGGACTGTTGCTCGGTGCGCGGCCGCAGAACGCGCTGCCGGTGGTACTGCTCGGCGGATTTGTCGTGGCGCGCCACCTCGCCCGCCAACGCCCCGCGCGCGACCTGGCCCTCGCGGTTGGCGGTGGGCTGCTCGGCGTCGCGCTGTGGCTGATCCCCACGGCGGCTGCGGTGGGCGGACTGCGCGCCTACATCGCGCACATCCAATCCCACGCCGCGCACGTGGGCCGCGCCGATTCGCTGTTGGGGATGGGTTTGCCGCTGGCGGCGGCATTGCGCGCGCGTGCGTTGGCCTTCGCGGATACGTGGCTCACGTCCACAATCGGCGTGGGGACGTTCGCGCCGTGGCGTCTGCGGGAGACTCTGCTTGTGGCGATCACGACTGCCGCGTTCATCCTGGCCCTGGCGCGGGCCGCATGGCGGCGGCGCGACGTGCAATTCCTGGCGATCTGGGCTATCGTCGCCGCAGCACAGGTGTTCCTCTTTGAGAACCTGGACCGGCCACGGCTGATGCTGCCCATCCTCCCTCCGCTGGCGCTCCTATTGGCGCACGGGTGGATGCGGCTTTTGTCAACGGATTCAACGGATGAAACGGATGGGACTCAACTTACAAGACTTGGGAAGCCGCGGCTGCGTGGGCTGACGCTGCTCGTCGCGGCGGCGCTGCTGCTGGCGCAAGGGTTACCGCTGGCCGCGCAACTGACGACAATCCCCGCGCCGCCGGCCCAGGCGACGGCCTACGTCGCAGCGCACTATCCGGCGGAAGAAACGCTTATCGCCGCCGCCGGATCGTTCCGCGCCGTGCAGGTGGAACTGCCGGACTACCGGCTGGCCTATCTCTACCGCTTCGACGCGGAAGCCGTGGCGCAAGCCCTGGCCGGCGGCGTCCGCTACGTCGTCATCTTCGACCGCGATCAGTTCTCCGCCGAGGCGATGGCGACGTTGAGCGCCGACGGGCGCTACGTCCCGCTGGACGACCACACCTTCGCTCGCAGTCGCCGCGTCCATACCCAACACGATCAAGTGCGCGTGCAAGTCCTCACGCCCGCCGACCTCGTGCCGCCGGAGGCGCTCGCCCTGCCGCCGGATGGCTGCATTGACATCGGCGGCGAGGCAGACGGGCGCTATCTCGCGCAGGGGTGGTTCCGTCCGGAAGCCATCGGCGGGACGAGCGGGCGCTGGGCTGGGGAGATGCTCACTTCGACGCTGCGGGTGACATTGCCGCCAGCGCAAGCGTACCGGCTGCGGTTCCGCGCGGTGGCTTTTCCTCCCGAACAACTGGTCAAGATACACGTAGCAGGCCGTCAAGTCGCGCGTATCCCCCTGGTGCAGGGATGGGCCGAATATGAGGTCACGCTCGCGGCGGACGCCATCCCCGTCGGAGAAATCACCACGCTGGCGTTCGTCCACGCCGTCACGCGCTCGCCCTTCGATGCAATGCGCGGCGGCAGTTCGGATACTCGTGCGCTGGCGGCAGCTTACGATTGGGTGTGTATTACGGTAGACGGTAGACAGTAGACGGTAGACAGGATCAGGCGGGGAGCCAGCGCAATGCTGCCGGTTCGATCCAGCCGTGGACGGTTTCGCCGGGGGCGGGGGGCGTTTGACCGGGGGGAATGTCCAGGTGCAGTGAGCCGCCGTCCACGGACAGCGTGAGGCGGAAGCGGCTGCCGTGGAAGGTGCGTTGCGTGACCTGTGCGGTGAAGGAATTCGTCGGTCCGGCCTCGAGGTGGACGCCCCACGGGTGGATGAGCAGTTGGCCTTCGGCACCGGGCGGCGGCGCGTCGGCGTTATCCGCCATATCCAGCACACCAAAGGCGACCTCAACCTGTTGGGAATGGCGTATCCGCGCGGGGAACAGGTTCTCCAATCCCAGGAAGCGCGCCACCCACGCATCGTGGGGACGGTCGTAGAGCGACTCCGGGCGACCGGTTTGCACGACCCGGCCCCCGTTGAGCAGTACGACGCGATCCGACAGGGCGAACGCCTCCTCCTGATCGTGCGTCACGGTGATGGCGGTGACGCCGACGCGCCGCAGGATGACGGGCAGTTCTTCGAGCAGCCGCTCGCGCAGGTTGCGGTCCAGCGCGCCGAGCGGCTCGTCGAGCAGCAGGAGGCGCGGCTGCGGGGCCAGGCTGCGCGCCAGGGCCACCCGCTGACGTTCGCCGCCGGAAAGCTGATTCACGTCGCGGTCGGCGAAGTCCTCCAGGCCGGTCAGCGCCAGCATCTCGGCGACCCGCGCAGCGATGGCGGCGCGCGCGTGTCGCTGCATCCGCAGGCCGAAGG
>Ga0208197_1000640_pt1 | contig 41917 bp, 27 predicted proteins | sample AD_JPNNA4_MetaG_FD_184444 | JGI IMG/M metagenome (GOLD analysis project Ga0208197, IMG submission 184444) | Active sludge microbial communities of municipal wastewater-treating anaerobic digesters from Japan - AD_JPNNA4_MetaG (SPAdes) (version 2) | ecosystem: Engineered > Bioreactor > Anaerobic...
TCAAAAAGGTCAATGGGAAAAAAACCGTACCGTAAGAACGACGCTCAGTCGTGTGCATTCCCTTCATCTGTCCGGCTTTCAGAGCGACGGCATTCAATAAAATAAATATCAAAGCCAGTAACGCCGGCTGCAAAGCCGACTTGAAAAATAAAGGACTGAAAATCACAAAAATTCCGACACCAATATGAACGAATCGGCGGGTCTGTTCGCCGGTCAGGCGACTACTCCGACGTAGGACTTCGCTTAAGCCCACAATTCCCAAAATCAGACCCAGAAAGCAGGCGAAAGTAATCCATTCCGTAGAAAACGGTATGATAATCGGCATTTATTCTTTTCTCCCCATAAAAACGCTCGAATTTTATGCTTTTTAAAATTTATTTCCAAAAGCTTTGATGCTTAAATTAGTCTATATGACCGACTTAACCAGCGAACGCGAACAGTTTATCAGAAACATTACGGAGAATCAATTCGTCTGCGCCGCCGCCGGAACCGGTAAGACCACCGTTCTGGTTAGACGCTACCTGGAAATTTTACTTTCGGGAGCCGCCGACTGCGACCAAATCATCGCTATTACCTTTACCGACAAAGCCGCTAATGAAATGAAAGAGCGCGTGCGTTCATCTCTCCTCAAGAACGAAGCCGGTTTGGAACCTGCGAAAATCGCTAGTTTGATCGAGCGCCTGAATACCGCCCCGATTTCTACCGTGCATGGTTTTTGCCTCCGTATTCTGCGGGATAACATTGGCGAATTGCCTTTCGACCCACTATTCAAGATATGTGACGAAACTGCGGAAGCCCTCCTCCGCGATCAGTTTTGGCAAAAATTCCTGGAGCGTAAAATTGCCGAGCGCGATCCTGACCTAACCATCCTAATCAATTCAATAACACTCGACGAATTATCCAAATTGCTGGACTTGATCTACGAAAAGCAGGCCGAATGTGCGCCGATTCTGGAACGTTACAAAAATCTCAATGTAACTAGTCATCTTGCCGATATTGAAAAAGCCTGTCGCGATTACAATTTCCAATTGCTATACGAATATTTCAGCGATACAACAATTAGCGATATTATAAATCAAATTTCTACCTTTAAGTCATCCAAATCTGAAGACGTTTTGCAAAGAGACTTCTGTATTATCCTCGATGCTTCCGCTGAAGTTCTTGGTCGGCGACAGATACCGGTTTCACACCGGGACGGCTCTTTGCGTAAAGCGCTCGGCGGTGGGAAAAAAGGCACAGCCGCGGCTTGGGGCAATGAATTAGAAACCGTGCGTGAATTACATAGTCAGTTAGCCGCAAAATTCAGACTAATCAAAGACGAATTTCATACTTTCGATCCGGAAATTGAAAAACTTCACGCTGATGTAATGCAAAGCCTGGCGCGCCTGGCATTAGATTTTCTGCAAGAATATCGCGCGGAAATGCGACGCAAAGCTCTACTGGATTTCACCGGCATCGAGCTCGAAACCGAAAACCTGCTGGCGCGGCGGTCGCCGGAGATTGTGCGTTACATCAGGAATTTCAAACATTTGCTGGTTGATGAATTCCAGGACATTAATCCGATTCAATATCGCATCATTCAACTTCTGCAGGAACTCAATCCCGATTTGATTACTTTTTTCGTCGGTGATGAAAAGCAATCCATTTACCGTTTTCGTGGGGCGGAAGTCGAGATATTCAACACTCTGCGCGAGCAGTCAGATGTTCAGCCCCTTTCGATTAATTATCGGAGCGTTCAAGCTCTGATGAATTTCTACAATTTCTTCTTTGCTCAATTTCTCGGTAGCACGCCACCGGCGGAACGTTATGCCGCGCATTACCCGCTACCGATTGCGGCTAAGGACAATTCTATTTCTACCGAACCGCCGGTTGAACTGCTTGTAATCGAAGAAGATGAAGAATTCGCCGCGCGTCCGCGCCAAGAAAGTCCGAAAGACGAACTCCTGGAAGCCCGAGCTATCGCCGACCATATTTGGCAATTACATAAAGCCGAAATAATCAGGGAAAACGGTGTTATCCGCGGGGCTGAATTCGGCGATATGACGATTCTCCTGCGTTCGCGCACCCACCAATCTCAGTTCACAGAGGCTCTGCGCCAGGCTGGAATCCCTTTTTACGTGGTGACGGGAATCGGATTCTACGACCAGCCAGAAATCGTGGACTTGATTAATTATCTGCGGGTGTTATTGAATTGGCACGACGAGGTCGCTTTAGTGGGGACATTGCGGTCGCCGCTGGTCGGATTGAATGACGCCACTCTGACTGAATTAGCCCGTGAAGAAAGTCTATGGAAAGGCATTAACCAATATTTGAAAAACGGAAAAGAGTTCGTACTGGAAGCCGATGAAGCCGCACGCCTGAAGAATTTCTATCATAATTATACTGAATTAAACAAACAGATTACGCAACTATCCACCGCCGAAATAATTAATCAAATTGTCGAGCTGACTAATTTTACCGCGCTTCTGGCCGGTTTACCGGACGGCACTCAGAAAATTGCCAACGTAAAAAAATTGATTGACTTGGCGTTGGAATGGGAAAAATCTGAAAGCCTCTCGCCGATTGATTTTATCCGGCGTATTCGTATTTATCGAGATAAGGAAGTACGCGAAGGCGAAGCCAATCTCTCCGCCGCCAAAGGTGATGCGGTAACGATTATGACGATTCACGCGGCAAAGGGTCTTGACAGTCAAATTATCTTTCTGCCTTTGCTAGCTAATGGGATCAATTACCGCAGTAATCACTTCCTTTTTCATTCTGATATCGGTGCGGCGGTCGCCATTAAAGCCGATAAAAACCAACCTCATCCGTTCCACTATAATCAATTAAAACATCTCGAACGCCGCCGGACTTTAGCCGAAGAAAAACGCTTGCTGTACGTCGCTATGACTCGCGCCCGTTCGTATTTGGTCTGCTCGGCAACTGTATCCGGCAAATCCGACGAACCGGATAAATCGCTCTGGGATTTAAGTGCCGAAATTTTTGTTAGGGCGCATGAAAAAAATCTGTGCCGCATCGTAAAATTAACCAAAACCGAAATCGAACAGACGGCTCTCCCCAGTGGGATTTCACTCGTTCAGCCAGTCGAATTAAACGATGAAACGTTGCGGAGAATTCGCACTCAAATTCAACCGCTCGAGTTCAAACCGCCGATCCGGAATTTAACTGCTACCGCTCTGGCAGAATGGGTAGTCGCCGGTGAGAAAATCGCCTCCACCGCCGAGCCAGAAGACGACCAGGCGCTTTCACCACAGGAGTTAGGCACTTTGATTCACAAAGCCTTCAGCTGGTGGGATTTTCAGTCGCTGGATTCGTTTCAAAATATGCTGGCTGATTTACTGCGTCCCTACCGACTAACCGCACCTGAGTCGCAGAAAATTAGCGCTGAACTTTCCGACTGGGTTAAGCAATTGCTCGATTCTGATAATCATTTACGCCAGCGATTGACTTCCGCCAGAAATCGGCGACGGGAAGTCGAGGTGGTCGGGCTTTACGGAGAAATGATCCTCGAGGGTAAAATTGATCTGCTCATCGAAAATGACGACAATACTCTTACTATTATAGACTTCAAATCCGACCGCATTGCAGAGAAACCGGACGAAGTTTTATTGAAAAAGTACTCCACCCAGCTGGATTTTTACGCTTTCATTCTCGAACGCAGTTCTGGGCGGAAAGTTAGAGAACAGGCTCTTTATTTCATTCGCAACGGTTTATTGATTACTAAAACAATAACCGAGTCGGTATTAGACGAAGCCGAACAGAATATTCGCAAATATATCAGCGAGTTGGCAAAGTAAGTATTTTTAACGACTCAAGTTACCTCCAAGAAAATAAAAAGGTGATCTTCTTGATGCGTTTTGCGGTTTATACCTTCCGCTTCTCGGGATCTTTTTGCCAGATTACATAGGAATAAATCGTTACAGATAGAAGCAGTCCGATTACTCCAACTAGCAGAATAACGAAAACCGCTATGCCAGGCAAAGTAAGTCCGCCTAAGCCAATCAGCGCCCCCAGTAAAATAAAGAGTCGCCCCGCAAAACAGTGAGTCTTGTGCCAGGACAATTCACTGGATAAAGTCCATGGAGTTCGTATGCCGAGGAAATAATTACTACGAATTTTAGGGGTATAATTACCGATTAGAATAAATAATAGTCCAATAGCTAAACACACGTTTTTCATAATGTCTATCGGTTGCCCGAACGTAGCCATTAATATCAAGAAATGCAGAAATGTCATTAGCAATGCAATGGCTGACAGAATTATGTTGTATGCCTTCATAGATGATTTGATATGCCGATAATGCGGATCAATCAATGGTACTACAACCATACAAACTGCCAGAAAAATCGTGAAAAGCGGCATCAACATCAGTCCTTGAAATTTACTGCCATAACGATCGGCTTTACCGGCGATATTCCAATGGACAGGAACGCGAACATCGTTAGGTAATTTCTGCCAAGAGATAGCGGAGGCAATTAACATCATAATTACTGCGATAATCGTAATGGTTATGGCCGGTCGCATAAGCTCGATTTTATTCCGATTGTCTTCCATTATTTTCCCCTTTGAGTTTAAATATTTCCATCAATGCCATAATGGCTTCTTCAAGTACACTGACATTCAAATGGTAAGTAATTGTAACCCCCGATTTTTCACCTTGAATCAGTCCGGCTGACCGTAAAATGTTAAAGTGCTTTGACAGAGAGGGTTTAGTCATGGTAAAATGTTCGGCGATTTCACCAGCGGTCAGGTCTTTCTCGCGCAGTAATTTCAGAATTTGTCGCCGGGTTGGATCGGATAGCGCCCGATAGTCAGTACTCATTTCCTTTTTAAATTCCCTATTAATGCTAAGTATTAATCTTTATTTAGGTAAGAGGCAAACAATTTTTTCAGGCTTGACTTTAATGACTTTAATATCCTAACTTTACGTGCTTTTTTTTATCCATTGATAATCAAGTTCATTATAATAACTTAAAGTGATTGTTTTTTCATAATCAGAGATAGAATTTGGAGAACGGGGTGTAGCGCAGTCCGGTTTAGCGCACCTGCTTTGGGAGCAGGGGGCCGGTGGTTCAAATCCACTCACCCCGACGATCTTTCTGATTTTGACTAATGCCCCGATAGCTCAAGTGGATAGAGCATCTGCCTTCTAAGCAGGTGGTTGCAGGTTCGAGTCCTGCTCGGGGTACGCGCATATTTTACTTATCCATTATTAACGTTAAATATTTCAAATGATAGAGCATTGACCTTCTAAGCAGGTGATTACAAGTTCTTCCGCAGGAATCCCGAAACTTCGGGAGAGTCCTAATTGGAGTGCTATTTTATTCAAAAGGTAGAATTCCTTTCGTAACTATTTCTACTTTTTCTGTTGTAATAAGGGAAAAGGGGGGCTTGTAAACTTTTTCCTTGAAATTCTCAAGCCATATTCATATAATCATAGAAGCACAGTTAAACCAAGGTAGTGAAATGCTGAAGTTAGGATTGAAATGAAATTGAGAAAATCCGGCTGGAATGCACCCAGGATAAAGCGAGGGTAATAGCTATGAGTAAGCTTTCATCGGCAGAAATCGAGAACATTATCAGCCTTCTCAAAGAAGGCAAACCTTTGCCGGAGGAGTACAAGACGATTCTCTTCGATACCAACCTTGCCGGTCGGCCGACAGGGAAGGAATACGAACTCGTTTACGCTGACAAGAAGCGGGAAGTGGACATTCTGTCCGATACAATGGCCGTGCCTTTACAGCCGGTCAAGACCTTCCGCAACGGCTTAACCGCAAGTCAGGCGAGCAAGAATGGCAACGACTGGTCGAATATGATTATATTCGGTGACAACCTTCAGGTCTTGAAAACTCTCTTGCAATTGAAACAGGAAGGAAAACTTAAAAATGCCGACGGTACTCCGGGGGTGAGGCTGGTTTATATTGATCCGCCGTTTGCCACCAAACAGGAATTTCGGGGCAGTCAGGATCAGAAGGCATATCAGGATAAAATTGCCGGAGCAAGATTTTTGGAGTTTTTGAGGGAACGGCTGGTTTTTTTGAGGGAATTGCTGAGCGAGGATGGGAGTATTTATGTGCATTTGGATTGGAAGAAGGGGCATTATGTAAAGGTTTTAATGGACGAAATATTTAGTGAGACTAACTTTAAGAATGAGATAATAGTTAAGCGCGGACAAAAAAATGTTCAAGCTCAATTTACGACTATAGATTCATTGGCAAGTGGTCATGATACTTTACTCTTTTTTTCAAAGCAATCGGGAACTAGATTTTCAATATTAAAATCATCACTTGACGAGATGAAGCCTGGAGCATGGAATAATCACTGGCGTGGAACTGATAGACCCGCTATGCGATACGAGCTATTTGGAATTTTACCGGATAGAGGCCAATGGCGATGGTCAAAAGAAAGAACAATGAAAGCAGTTGAAAATTATGAACGGTATGTAAATCAGTATTCTAAAACGATGTCTATTGATGAATATTACGTACATATTTTAGAGACAACTGGAGAAAAACTCAACTTTGTCCGTCTTTCATCAACTAGAAAACCAGAACACTATGTACCCCCTACAGAGCATCAAATTTTAAGTGATGTTTGGATGGATGTCACTGCTTATGAAGCTAGAAAGGACTATCCTACACAAAAAAGTGAAGAATTGCTGAGTAGAATAATTTGCGGTTTTTCCAACCCCAGCGACCTTGTGCTGGATTGCTTTGCCGGTTCAGGTACTACCCTGGCTGTGGCGGAAAAACTTGGCAGACGCTGGATCGGGGTGGATTGCGGGAAGTTAGCCATTTACACTATGCAGAAGCGGCTCTTGAACATCGCTGAAAGCAAAGACCTGGAGGATTCGCAGAAGAAGAAAAAATACGGCAAGCCTTGTAAGCCTTTTACGCTTTACAATGCCGGTCTCTACGATTATAAGATGATCAAGGAACTCCCCTGGGAGCAGTATCGGGATTTTGCCCTTAAGCTCTTTCAGTGTCGCGATGAACGGCACGAGATTGCCCGCATCGAACTGGACGGCTACCTCGGGGCGGACAGCGTTATGGTCTTCAACTATCAGAAATATCCTGACGCCGTACTGGATCGGGGCTTTATTGACGATCTTCACGAATACCTGGGAGACCGGATTGGCAAGCGTTTCTTTATCATCGCTCCAGCCGCCTCGGTGCAGTTCCTCGAGGATTATATCGAAAAGGGTAATACGAAATATTACATCCTGCGCATTCCCTATTCCATTATCGAGGAAATCCAAAACCGCGGTTTTAGCAAAATCAAACAACCGGCGAGCGAGATGGATGTCAATGATACCGTGGAAGCAGTAGGTTTTGATTTTATCCAGACACCGATGGTTGAATGTAAATATTGCCTCGATAACCGGAAAGGGCAACTGGACTTTGGAAAAGGATCGAGGGATTGTGTTATCCGAATTGAGGAGTTCGAGAGCCGGGTCATTTCCCGCAAACCGCTGGACTTCGCTAATCTGGAGACGCTTTCGATGGTTATGCTGGATTATGATTTCGATGGTGAGGTCTTTGATCTGGATGAGGTTTTTTACGCCGAAGAATTGAAGAAAAACAATTATGAACTGCGCTTTGCCGAAGATAAAGTGAAGGATAAGATTATGATTATCTACATTGACATCTTTGGAAATGAGAAGCGAGAGATAAAGAGCTTGAAGGATTTTAAGAAAGGAATTTCTTAAAATGGAGATCAATACAAATACTCAAAACTATTCCACTCTCATTACCGATCTTACTTCTCTCATCGAGCAGGGACGCCAGGTAGCAGTTCGGTATGTGAATACTGCCTTGGTAACTACTTACTGGCTCATCGGCCGCAGAATTGTGGAGTTTGAACAGAAAGGGAAAGAGCGGGCGGAATATGGGGCGGCTTTGCTCAAGCATCTTTCTGACGATCTAACCAAACAATTTGGCAAAGGTTGGGGCGAACCTAATTTGAGAGCAATTCGACAATTTTATATGATTTATGGAGATATTGGAAAACGCTACACAGTGTGTAGCGAATCTACAAAGTCTGATGGAACTATTATCCGACACACATCGTGTAGCGAATTGGTTCCTTCCCAAGAAATTCCATCAGAACTTCAGACATTGTCTATAGAAACCTTCCATAACTTGTTTCCTCTTTCATGGTCTCACTATCGCCTGCTTATGCGTCTTGATGAGCCATTCAAAAGGGAATTCTACGAAGCCGAATGTATTCGCGGCAACTGGTCGGTCAGGCAATTGGACCGCCAGATTCAGTCCTTGCTCTATGAACGAACGGCATTGTCCAGACGCAAGCTGGCCGTCATCGCCAAAGCTCACAAAAACCCTATCATTCTCAAACCCGAGGATGAAATCAAAGATCCCTATATTCTGGAATTCCTCGGTTTAAAAGACGAGTATTCCGAATCACAATTGGAAGAGGCTTTAATCAGGCATCTGGAGCATTTTCTTCTTGAATTGGGAGTGGGTTTCACCTTTGTCGCCAGGCAAAAAAGGATAGACCTCGAGGGGAGTCATTATCGTCTCGACCTTCTTCTTTATCACCGAATATTAAAATGTCTTGTGGCGATAGACTTGAAGATCGGTGAGTTCGGTTATACCGATGCGGGGCAAATGAACCTTTACTTGAATTATCTGAAAGACAAAGAAAAATTTCCTGAAGAAAACGACCCAGTAGGCTTGATCCTCTGCACCGATAAAAAGAAAACGGTAGTTGAGTACGCCCTGGGTGGAATGAGCAACAGGATATTTGCCTCGAAGTATAAATTGCAGTTGCCTGATCCCGAAGTTTTGGAAGCTGAAATAACGCGCGAAAAACAGAGATTGCTGGAAATGAAAATTGCTGGTGAAGAAATAAAGATAAAATAACCATGCTTGAAAAACAGACATTTCTAAACAAAGATTTAGTTCTTCGAGTATCTCCCAGCTACGACCCCCGAAAGTTTGAGCCAAATAAATACGAGGCTTTTCTGGATGCCCTCTGCGGAAACAGGGAGTATCAGAAAGAAGCAATCCGGATTACTTTGCGCTATTTTCTGGGCGGAGAATACCAAAGCCTCAGAGAGCTGGCAGAGGAAAATTATCACAGTAATCCCAAACTTCAGGAGAAATATTCGTCTTTCGAGGATTTCAGCCGCGTCTTGCAACTGCCGGATCAACTCTCCGGTTCTCTGGATCATGCCACTGCCACCGGCAAGAGTTATGTAATGTATGGTATTGCTCGCATTATGCTTGCCGAGGGCGCTGTGGATCAGGTGCTGGTTCTTTGTCCATCTAATACCATCGAAGCTGGTTTAAAGGAGAAGTTTCTCAGCCTCTCCGCCGATAAAACGCTTAAAGACCTTCTTCCTTCCGACTCCATAGTTGCTAATCCCCGCATTATCAATGCCTCCAATACCATTCAGCGAGGCGACATCTGTATCGAGAACATCCACGCTACTTATATCAATACGAAATCCGCTATAGAAGACAGCCTGGTCGGTAAAGGTGAACGGACTCTGGTACTGAACGATGAAGCCCACCATTTAATGAATCCTTCGGATACGGCGCTTAAGAAATGGAAAGAATTTTTACTCGATTCCAAATACGGGTTCAAGTTCATTGTAAATGTTTCCGGCACCTGCTACATAGGGTCTGAATATTTTACCGATGTCATACACCGTTTTTCCTTGAAGAATTCCATCGAGGAAAAGTTCGTCAAATCTATCCGTTATGTGGCGGAGGATTCATCCGGAAGTGAGGACGAGAAATTTCAGAAGATTTACGAAAATCATATTGAGAACAAGACGGTTAAATACCGTGAGGTTAAACCGCTTACCATTCTGGTTACCAAAGACATTGCGGCCTGCAAACGCCTCACCGAGAAACTGACTACTTTCCTGGCCGAAAAAGAAAATATCAGCAAAGAGCAGGCGGCAGAAAAGGTTTTGATCGTAACCTCAGCTAACGAGCATAAAAATAATATTCCCATCCTGCGACGGGTGGATGACAGGGACAATCCGATCGAATGGATTACCTCCGTCAGCATGCTTTCCGAAGGTTGGGATGTTAAAAATGTCTTTCAGATCGTACCTCACGAGGAGCGAGCATTTAATTCCAAACTTCTTATTGCTCAGGTTTTAGGACGGGGTCTTAGAATTCCGCCAGTCTATAAGGGCGAGCAACCTATTGTTACGGTTTTCAACCATGATAAATGGTCAAGTAATATTAAACATCTCGTGGATGAAGTCCTGGAGATTGAAAAACGCTTATATTCCTACCCGGTCGAAAAGAAAGGGGATTATAATTTTGATCTTTATAACATTAATTACAAGCGAACCGAGGAGAAAGTGGAATATCCTCAAGAAAATCCTTATGAACTCCTGAAGAAAGAATATATCGCCTACTCAAGTCAAGCAGAAGTTGTGCCGGAGGATACTGTATATGTAACTGCCATTAATAGAGCAAGGGAAACCGTAACATACTCCATTACGCATAAATTGTATAGCGTCGAAGAAATCGCGCAAGATGTCTTCAATCGCCTTCTGATTTTTGATCAAGAGGCCGAAACTGAGTACAGCCAAAAGTTCACTAAGCAAAAGATTGCGAAAATCATCAGAAAATCTCTTGCGGAAATCCAAGATGAATCCGGCAAGGTAAATGAGACAAACCGGATTGCTACCTTAAAGGCGTTCGGTGTGATTAAAAGAAAAGGGACAAAGAGCCTAAGATTCAAGATCGAGGCCCAGAAACTACTCAAAATAAGCACTAAAGAGATTAGAAAAAATTCCTTAGGAGTGGGGTCTCTTCGCCATGATAGTACGGTGTTTTGGGATGACTACTCTATAACTCTTGGAGAATCGGCTGATATAAAGTTGCTGAAAGAGATTGAGGAGGATGAAAGCCTTCCAAGATCAGCTATAATCAAAGTCGAGAATAAATACAATTTCAAGACTCCGCTTAATGTGGCTTTTGCTTCTCATGAGCCTGAGCGCAGGTTTATCCGGGGATTGACATCCGATAAGGTCTCTAGGACAATAAATGCCTGGATCAAGTCTCTCGATGTCGGTTTTTATAGTATTGATTACTCCTGGCGCAAGGGCGAGCATCCCAAGCAGGGAAGTTTCAATCCGGATTTCTTTATCAAGATCGGACAAGATATTTTGGTAATTGAAATAAAGTCGGACGACGATATTTCCGACGAAAATAGGGCTAAACTGCGCTATGCCAGAGAACACTTTGCCAGAGTTAACGATTTACAAAAAGAGCAGAGGTATTACTTCAAGTTCCTTTCACCGGCAAGTTTCGAATTATTTTTCCAGATGTTGAGCAACGGCACTTACCAGGATTTCAAGTCCGAGCTTGAGGCAAAGTTAGAAAACAGGGATTAGTTGATTTTCATCCTTTGCTTTTGCACCCTAGCCGGGAGCTTAACTCTTTACCAGAATCACCTTTCTATTAAGATAAATGAAGGCTTGTGATCACGAGATAGGCTTTAGCTTTAACAGGAATCCCGACTACTCGGAGATTTTTATCCGGTTAGTTTTGATTACTTAAAATAAGTTTTTAAAATTGGCAATAAATTGTAGATTTCTGTTCATTATGAAATTCTAACTAAGGAGTATTAGCAAAATGTTTGGGAAAGGAATTCGCAGATCATTTTTCGGATTGAGTGTTCTGCTGGTAGCAATGGCTTATGGGGATAGTAACATTGTAATTAATCCCGGATTTGAAGATGGAAAAGAGGGTTGGTTCGATCGCACTTGCGCCATAGAAATTGTAACCTCGCCGGTATATGAAGGTCGCTATAGCGGGAAAGCTTTTCAGCGCCTGGCTAACTGGCAGGGTATCAAGCAGTCGGTATTTGGCAGGATGGTTGACGGCAAAACCTATCAAGTTTCCGGCTGGGTCAGATTAGATAATGCGCCCAGTGACGAAGTAGCCATTTCTTTTGAACAACAAGACGACAGTGGAACAAAATATATCGGGGTCGCTCGCGGGATAGCCACCGATACCGCCTGGACTAAACTTTCCGGTGAATTTACATTAAATGTGACTGGTACTTTGTCGGTTCTGGATGTGTATTTCGAAGGACCGGCGCCGGGCGTCAATTTCTACGTGGATGATGTAGTCGTATATGGTCCGGAGGCGAATCCACCGGTAATCATTCCACCCATGCCGCAAAGCAAAAGCCAGGTGGATGCCAAAATCCGCCACCAAATAATAGAGGGCTTCGGCGCTTCCGGTGCTTATTATACGATGAATCTGGTAAATCATAATAAGAAGTCCGAATTGTACGATCTACTTTTCAAAGAACTTGGTCTGGATATTTTCCGCATTCGCAATAATTATGATATGGAACCGAATACGATGCAAGAAACCGTCGAGATTATCAAAAACGCTAAGGCACTGCGGGGAGACAATTTGAAAATTTTGATGTCTTCGTGGTCTCCACCAGCTTATTTGAAGAGTAATAACAATGTGGTAGGTGGAACGCTCAAAAAGGTCGCCGGAAAATTCGTTTACGAAGGATTTGCCGACTGGTGGTATGAAAGTCTGATGGCTTATGCCAATGCTGGGGCGACCATAGATTATATCAGCATTCAGAATGAATTGAATTACGAAGCGCCCTGGGAATCGTGCGTATTTGCTCCCAGCGAATCTGACGATACCACGCTTGCCGCTCATAATGTAGCCTACGAAACCGTCTGGCAAAAGTTGAACGCTAAAATGGGCAAAACCATGCCGAAAATGCTTACGCCTGAAACTTCTGGCCTGGGAGATTCTGAAGTATATATCAAAAATTTAATAGATTTGTCGCATGTCTATGGCTATGCTCATCATCTTTACGATTGTAGTGGATGTGGGGCAGATCCCGATCGCTTCATTCCGCGGATGATTAGTTATCGGGAAATGGTCAAGAAATATGGCGCCAAACCCATTTTTCAGACTGAATTCGAGGACGACCCCGGTGCCTGGCCGGATGCCCTCAATACCGCGCTATTGTTGCATAATTCCCTGACAGTAGAGCAAGTTTCTGCCTATCTGTACTGGGATTTATTCTGGGCGCCCGGTTCCGGTCTGATTAGTCTGAACGATTTCGATTCCTACACAATCAAACCCACTTATTACGCCTTTAAACAGTATTCAGCTTTCATTGACGCTAATTGGCAGAGAGTCGAAGTCACCAATGATAATACCGGCCTTAGAATTTCCGCGTATGTCAGTCCGGATAATAAAAAAATGACGATCGTGATTCTCAATATAACTCAGGATATGGACATTAATCTTAAACTTGCGATCAAAAATTTTGCCAGTGCCAAAGGCGCAATCTATCGCACCAGTGAAACCGAGAACTGCGTCTATATCGGTGAATTCAATAAAAGAAAGCCCTTAGTATTGCCAGCCAACTCTATCACGACCCTCTCGCTTTCTACCGAGGAAAAGTAACTGAGATTACCTGCCAAAGAGCGGGTATCTCTAAAATGTCGTTTCACGGGTGAAAAATTTGATTTTCCCAATATGAAAGGAGAAAATGCTATATGAAATCGGTAAGACACACTATCGCTAATGGCGGACTTAATCGCCAGCATCTTCAATATCAAACTTCTGCCCTTGTATTGGTAATTCTTTTAATTATGGGATTTCTTTCCTTTGTTTCTGCTGAACCGACCAAATGGGTGGGCACCTGGAGCACTGCCCCACAATTGGTGGAAACAAACAATAATCCGCCAAGCCCCGGCTTGAGTAATAATACCCTGCGCCAAATTGTCCGCGTTTCCATCGGTGGTGACACCCTGCGGCTACGCTTTTCCAATGAATTCAGCACCAAACCGGTCACGATGAATTCAGTTCATATCGCTATTTCAACTGGTGGTGGTACGATTGACACCGCCACGGACAAATCGCTATTTTTCAACGGCTCTCCGAATGTTACCATGGAAGCAGGTAAAGCCGTTACCTCAGATCCCTTCCAATTCACCTTGCCACCCAGGGCGGACATTGCCATAACTATTTATTTTGGCGCAACTTCTCCGGACGTAACCGGTCACCCCGGCTCGAGAACTACATCATACCTACTCACCGGGAATGCAGTTACCAGAGCAGATTGCGCCGGTGCAGTCACAACTGATCACTGGTATGTTATTAATACCATTGATGTAAAAGCGCCGGACTCAGCCGCGGCGGTGGTTATTTTGGGTAATTCCATCACAGATGGGCGCGGCTCCGGCACAAACAAACAAAACCGCTGGCCAGATGAACTGGCGCGTCGCTTTCAGGAAAATCCGGCTACCCGTTTCGTAGCGGTTTTGAACCAGGGAATTGGCGGTAATTGCGTGCTCAGTGGAGGCTTGGGACCGACCGCGCTTAGTCGCTTTGAACGCGATGTACTCAATCAAAGCGGAGTGAGGTGGCTGATCATTTTCGAGGGTATAAATGACATTGGCAACGGGGCGCCCGGCGTGGGCAACAAACTAATTGACGCTTACAAGCAGATGATAGTAAATGCGCATTCCAGAGGTATCTTTGTGTACGGAGCAACGTTATTACCCATGAAGGGCTCATTTTATTATTCTACAGCTCATGAAGCCGAGCGAAAAATTGTCAATGATTGGATAAGAACCAGCGGTTTCTTCGATGGAGTCATAGATTTAGATCGGGCACTGCGCAATCCGGCAGATACTTTAAGTCTATTACCGGAAGCGGATTCTGGAGATCACCTCCACCCCAATGAAATCGGGCATCGGTTGATAGCCGAAGCGGTGGATCTAAATTTGTTCATAGGCAGAGAACCCTTGGATTTTACCGATGAAAGTATGAGAATTTATTTCGAGCCCGAATGTGCTATCGTAGGAGAAAATTGGGATATATTGACCGACTCTCAGGCTTCCAATGGTAAATATGTGACCGTCAAAGCCGGAATGCAAAGTCTCGATAGCGCGCCCTCCGGTGACACAAACGCCATTCATATTCCTTTTTCGGTTGATAGTGCCGGAAGTTATTATCTGTATGCGAGATTAAACTGCCCCTCCTATGATGATGATTCTTATTGGGTAAAAATGGATGGTGGTAATTTTCAAATGTTTAACGGATTAGTGACGACCGGGTGGGAATGGAAGAATTTAAGTTCTTACACTCTGACGAAAGGCGAGCATAAACTTACGATCACTTACCGCGAAGACGGAGCAAAGCTGGATAAAATTTGTCTTTCAAATTCCGCCTACGCGCCGATTGGTATGGGAGACGAGGCCGAAAACATTTGTAGTCCTGCCGGAATGGGACTGGATAATTCACTCAAAGTGCCCGATCGCTATGCTCTCAGATCAAATTATCCCAATCCTTTTAATCCCACCACGACGATCGCTTATCAATTGTCCGAGACAGCCTTTGTCAGACTTGCTGTATATAATATGAATGGTCAATTAGTCGAAAACCTGATTGCTAAAGAACAATCGGCCGGGTATTACGATACTGTCTGGAACGCCACGAATTATAGTTCGGGAATATACTTGTATAAATTTCAGGCAGGCAATTTTCAACAGGTCGGGAAATGTTTATTATTGAAATAAGTCCTCAAAATACCTGACTGTTTACGATCTCAAATTGTTGGGGCTGTAGAATATTTGGTTTTACCTTTCCTCAAAAATTACCGATGGTCAGGCAACTTAAAACTGAATGGGGAAGGGTTTGGATACGTGATGTTTTCTTTCGAGATAAAGCGCTTTAAAAGTTCGGATTAACCCAAATCGCCGGACGGCAACTTAAGCCAAGCCATACCCTTTCTCTTTTGCTTCTCTTTTCTCTGGCTTGACCTTTTTCTCAAGTCTTTGTGGCATAAGATTAAACCGCTAAGTTCGCTAAGAGACGTAAAGGAAAATAGAAAAGGGTTGTGAATCTTTACGTTATAATAGCTAAAAACAAGTTTTTCACTCCCGTACCCCGTAATCTATTTTCTCAACTACAGGCTTAACCTCAAAATTTCCCCAGCAGGCTTGATTCAAGTCGAATTATAGATTCACATCTCAATGCCTAGTCGGGCGGCAATACCCTCTTGATAATAATGTTTGATTTCGCGCATTTCAGTTACAAGATCGGCGGCCGCTATAATTCGCGGATCGGCATTCCGTCCGGTAATCACGATCTCAACCTGCTTTGGCCGGTTCTGGACGACCTTGAGCAATTCATCAACGCTAAATAAATTGTAATAGACCGCGATATTGGCTTCGTCCAGAATCACCAGGTCATAATCCCCGGATTGAATAACCGAATCCATTTCGACTAAGCCATTTTGTGCCAGGCGAATGTCCTCTTCATCCGGTTTATCTTTGATAAAACAACGCCGTCCATACTGTTTAATTTCGATGCCCGGGGCTAATTGGCGCAGGGCTTTGATCTCGCTATACTCGGCGCCTTTGAGGAATTGCCCGATGAAAACCTTCAGCCCGGCACCGGCGGCTCGGAGAGCCAAGCCCAAAGCCGCAGTGGTTTTGCCCTTGCCATCACCAGTATAGACTTGGATTAATCCTTGCATTCTAAACCTTTTTGTTTGAAATCTACTCAAAATTTAATTACTTATCGGTTAACAAATGACTACTAAAATGAAATCAAATGCAAAAGTGCAAATTCGCCTCGAACCGCTCGGGCGAGTGATTGAAGTTGACGCCGGATCGGCTTTGAAGGACATCCTTTTTGAGCAAGGAGTAGAATTTCCTTGCGGTGGGCGCGGTGTCTGTCGCAAATGTCGCATAAAAATTTTAAAGGGCAACCTGACAGTCAATGAGATTCAGAAAAAGGCGTTGACTTCCGAGGAAATTAGCCAGGGCTGGCGTTTAGCCTGTCAATGTCAGGTGACGGAACCATTAGTTATCGAGCTCGCCCAGCTGGAAATCTCAATTCTGGCCGATGCTACCCGGATAAAACCCGCCGGAGAAGACAGCTTGGCGGTGGCGGTAGATCTCGGAACGACTACTCTGGTAGCCCAATTGCTTGATTTATCCAGCGGAATAGTTCTGGGCGTGGAAACGGCACTCAATCCGCAAGCGCGCCACGGCGCCGATATTATGAGTCGCATCCAGTTCGGCTTGACCACCGCAGGCCGAGAATTATTACAAAACCTGATTCGTCATCAAATCGGACAGATGATTGCTAACTTGGTAGAAAAATGTCGCTGTCCGGAGCGGCGACTTAAACAGATTAATATCGTCGGTAATTCCGTTATGCACCACTTGTTTGGCGGGTTATCGGTTGAACCGCTGGCGCTATTGCCGTTTGAAATCGAGCAACCCGGTGAATTGGAATGGTCGGCAGAGGAAATCAGCTGGCAGTTGCCGGGCAATCCCAAAGTAAAATTTCTACCTTGTCTCGGCGGATTCGTGGGGAGTGACATTCTAGCTGGAATTCTGGCGGTTGGAATGCACCGCAGTCCCGAAACCGTCGCTCTGATTGATCTCGGTACCAACGGCGAAATTGTCATTGGTAATCGTGACAGAATTCTGTGTGCTTCGACTGCGGCAGGGCCAGCGTTTGAAGGTGCTCAGATTACGATGGGTATGCGCGCCACCACCGGCGCCATCTGGAAAGTTTGGCTTACCAATGGCCAGTTGCAAGTTGAAGTAATCGGCAATGTCCCGGCGCGCGGGATTTGCGGAAGTGGACTAGTGGACGCGGTTGCCGCTAGCCTCGATCTCGACTGGATTGATCCAACCGGACGAATTACCTTACCCGAGCGAGAAATTCCCCTCCAAACGCCGGTGGTCGTTACTCAAGCCGATATTCGCGAATTACAATTGGCTAAAGGCGCCATCGCGGCTGGAATCCAGATTTTACGGAAACAAATGCAATTGAAACCGGCTGATATAAAGCAAGTTTTTCTGGCAGGTGCATTCGGCAATTACATCAATGTCGTCAGCGCGCGGCGAATCGGTCTGTTTGATTTTCCCACAGAATTAATTGAACAAGCCGGAAATACCGCTCTGCACGGCGCCAAGTTGTCTTTACTTAATGAGCAAGAGTACCACTCGATTCCGCTTATTACAAAACACTTTCCACTAGCTACCGACGCTCAATTTATGGAAATATTTGCCGAGAATATGAACTTTCCGGGGTGAGCCACGATTTCCAGTTGCCGGTTACAATTCACCGAATTCCTGCGTCCCCGCTTCCAACTAAGCAAAATAATCAACCGCCAGGAAAACCAAGATATTAAGCTCTCCTAAGTGCTTATAAGAGATTAACGGCGATTTGCCATCCCATTAAAACAATAGAACTTAACAGCACTTCTTTGCCAACAAGCACCCAGCTCATTCTCTATAAAATTCAAGACATTCTGCTAAAGTTTAAATTTTACTACAAAAAAGTAATTTTTGTGTTTGTTCAATATATGAATTTTTTTTAATCTACGACTTATGAAAATTCGACTAAGATTTAGTTCAGTATAAATACAACAGACATTTAATTATACCAATCGTATCGGGAAAAAAAGCGTACCGCTAATGTTAATTAAAATTAAAAAGGGATTAAATCTGCCAATTGCCGGGGCACCGGAGCAGGTTATTTACCCGGCTCAATCGGTCTCGCAGGTAGCGCTTTTAGGACTGGATTACGTCGGGCTGAAGCCGCAATTCGCGGTAACGATCGGCGATCAGGTGAAACTCGGGCAACCCCTTTTTAGCGATAAAACTTACCCGCAGATTCGATTCACTGCTCCAGGTACTGGTCAGGTCATTGCCATCAATCGCGGCGCCAAACGAGCTTTTCTATCGCTGGTAATCAAATTGGATGGCGATGATGCTGTTGAATTCAAATCGTTTTCAGAGCAACAAATTGGTTCCCTGACACGAGAAGAAATTACAAATCAATTGTTGGAGTCCGGTTTATGGCCCTCGTTCAAAGCCAGACCATTTGGTAAATTAGCTAATCCGGAAAGTCAACCGCATTCGATTTTCGTCACGGCTATGGACACTAATCCTCTGGCGCCAGACGTCGCGGTCATACTACGTGAACAGGCGAATGATTTCCAGCGCGGCTTAGCGCTCATTGCCAAACTGACTGCTGGAAAAGTATTCGTCTGCCAAGCACCGGATACAGCGATTCCCATTCCTGAAATTGAAAACATAGAAATAGTGGAATTTGCCGGACCGCATCCCGCCGGACTGGTAGGAACGCATATTCATTTCCTCGACCCGGTTTCACTCCATAAAACCGTTTGGAGCATTGATGCCCAGGATGTCGCGGCTATCGGGAAATTGTTTACTACCGGCAGATTGCCAACCGCGCGAATCGTCGCTTTGGCGGGTTCAGCGGTTAAAAAGCCTCGACTGATTACCACGCGAGTCGGCGCAAACCTAAGCGAATTAACCGACGGCGAACTGGCAGAAGGCCATAATCGCATAATTTCCGGCTCGGTTCTTTCCGGACATACAGCGGCAGGCGAGTTGAATTTTCTCGGACGGTTTCATCAAATAGTAAGTGTCATCCCAGAAGGTGGACGTCGTAAATTATTTGGTTGGCTTAGTCTGGGAGCGCGGCTATTTTCAGTGAAGAATATTGCGCTGGCGGCTTTTTTACCAAACCGTAAGCTGGTCTTCGACACCGATACGCACGGCAGTGAACGCGCGATCGTTCCCATCGGTAGTTACGAAAAGGTAATGCCATTGGACATTTTGCCGACCTACCTTCTGCGAGCGTTGGCGGTAGATGACCTCGAAGAAGCCGAAAAACTCGGTTGTTTAGAACTGGTCGAAGAAGATTTGGCGTTATGTACATTTGTCTGTCCCTCGAAAATTGACCATGGTCAGAATCTGCGGCGCGTGTTGAATTTAATCGAGAAAGAAGGTTAATGGGCGGACTAAGGAAATTTCTCGATCAGGCAGGCAAGCCTTTTCGACCCGGCGGGAAGCTAGACGGATTATATTACCTATTCGAAGCGATTGACGCTTTTTTCTATACTCCGGGTAAAATTACCAAAGGCACGGTGCACGTACGTGATTTTATGGATTTGAAACGTATGATGATCACGGTATTCGTGGCGCTGATACCGACGGTTTTCATGGCTTTTTATAATACTGGCTTGCAGGCAAATCTCGTATTGCAGTCACTCGGCTCCGGCGCTAATTTTACCTGGCAACAACGCCTGATGCTGGCATTGGGACTGGACTTCAATCCGGAAAGTTTCTGGTCCAATTTCATCCATGGCGGTTTATATTTCCTGCCAGTTTATATCATAACACTGATAGTTGGCGGATTCTGGGAAGTGCTGTTCGCCGTAATTCGCAAACATGAAGTCGCGGAAGGTTTTTTCGTTACCAGCCTGCTTTTTCCGCTGATCCTGCCGCCGACGATTCCCTACTGGCAGGTAGCATTGGGAATTTCATTCGGTGTAGTGCTCGGCAAGGAAGTTTTCGGCGGCGTCGGCTTCAATGTTTTCAACCCGGCATTGGTGGCGCGTGCTTTTCTGTTTTTTGCTTATCCGGCGCAGATTACCGGTGACAAAGTTTGGATCGCAGTGGACGGCATTAGCCGGGCGACGCCGCTGGCGCAGTTCGCGGAAACGTCATCGGCAGTTACTACCAGCTGGCTGGATGCTTTCCTGGGGTTTATTCCCGGTTCAATGGGCGAAACTTCGACTTTAGCCTGTTTAATTGGGGCGCTAATTTTATTGGTTACCGGAGTAGGTAGTTGGCGCATTATGCTGAGTATTTTAATCGGAATGGTGACACTTTCTACTACTTTCAATTTAATCGGCAGTGCCACTAATCCAATGTTCGCGGTGACGCCGCTCTGGCACCTGGTGCTGGGCGGATTTGCCTTTGGGACAGTTTTTATGGCGACTGATCCGGTTTCGGGCGCAGTTACCAAACCGGGCCAATGGGTATATGGTTTACTGATTGGCGTTATGGTTATTATGGTGCGCGTTTTGAATCCGGCTTTTCCGGAAGGTATGATGCTGGCGATTTTATTCGGAAATATGTTCGCGCCGCTAATAGATCGCATTTTTATTAACGCTCATATAAAGAGGAGAGCAACCCGCGATGTCAGATGAAAGCGCGCGGAAAACGTTCTTAGTAGCACTGGGCGTTTGCCTAATTTGCGCGGTGATGGTGGCGACTTCTGTGGTTCTCCTGCGTCCGCGCCAGCAAGTAAACCAAGAATTGGACAAGTTGAAAAATATTCTCCAAGCCGCCAACCTTTACACCGATGACGCCGCCGTGAAAAAGACTTTTCAGGAGAAAATTCGCCCGCTACTGGTTGAGCTTGCCACCGGTCAAATCATTAGCGAAACTCCGTCGGATAAGCGCCTCGATCCGGCACGCTTTGATTCGAAAGCCATTGCTCGTGACCCGGCCTTAAGTCGGACAACTCCATCTGCCGATGATTTGGCACACATTGGTCGTCAGCCAAAATATATGGTAGTTTATGAGGTTGTTGGAAATGATCAAGCTGGTGGTGTGATTCTTCCGGTTTACGGCAAAGGTCTCTGGTCCACGCTCTATGGTTTCATAGCTTTTGGTCCTGATTTGCAGACTATCACCGGTTTTATCATATACGAACATGGTGAGACACCCGGTCTGGGCGGCGAAGTTGACAATCCGCTCTGGCGCGCCAAGTGGGTTGGCAAACGCGCTTTCGACGATTCCGGCCAGCTAAAAATCGAAGTTATCAAAGGTAAAGTTGACCCAACCAGTCCGCAGTCCCAATACCAGATTGATGGCTTGTCCGGCGCAACGCTCACCACGCGCGGCATTGATCAACTCGTAAAATTCTGGCTCGGAGAAAATGGCTATGGGCCGTTTTTGCGCAATCTTCAAGCCAAGAGGATGAGAAATGAATAAGTCACTCACCACTTTAACCACGCCGATAATTAAAGAAAACCCGGTGATCGTTCAGGTGCTGGGAATTTGTTCGGCGCTGGCGGTTACTTCTAAATTGGAGACGGCGATCGTAATGGCATTGGCGGTAACTTTCGTTACGGCTTTTGCGAATATGGCGGTCAGTTTGATCCGGCGCCAGGTTCCTGGAAGTATCCGCATTATCGTCGAAATGACGATCATCGCCTCGCTGGTGATTGTCGCCGATCAATTGATTAAGGCTTTCGCTTTCGGCGTCAGTAAGCAACTTTCGGTTTATGTCGGCCTGATCATCACTAACTGTATTCTGCTGGGGCGCACGGAAGCCTTCGGTTTAAAAAATGCGCCGTTAGCCAGTTTCCTGGATGGGTTAGGAAATGGGTTGGGCTATAGTCTGATTCTTTTGATTGTGGCTTCGATTCGCGAACTATTCGGCACCGGAAAATTGCTCGGCTTTACGATTCTGCGGGTCAATACCGAAGGCGGCTGGTACGTGCCAAATGGATTATTGGTTTTGCCCGCCAGCGCTTTTTTCCTGATAGGGTTAATTATCTGGGGTTTACACACTTTGAAACCGGAAACAAAGCAGGAGTAAATTATGCTGGAACATTATCTGAGCCTGTTCATCAAGTCCGTTTTCATCGAGAATATGGCATTGGCTTTTTTCCTCGGTATGTGCACCTTTTTGGCGGTCTCCAAACGTTTGGAAACGGCAGTCGGGCTGGGTATTGCGGTCGTCGTGGTTCAGACGATCACGGTCCCTATTAATAACCTAATCTATCACAATTTGCTGGCTGAAGGCGCGTTGAGCTGGTTGGGCATTGACCTAGATTTGACGTTTCTCGGTTTGATAACTTATATCGGCGTCATCGCCGCCGTTGTCCAGATTCTGGAAATGGTGCTGGATAAATTTGTACCAAAGCTTTACCACTCACTCGGGATTTTTCTACCGCTAATTACCGTTAATTGTGTGATTCTGGCTGGCTCGCTTTTTATGGTCGAACGCGATTACACCTTCGGTGAAAGTGTGGTTTTTGGGATTGGTTCGGGAATAGGCTGGGCACTAGCGATTGTCGCTTTAGCCGGTATTCGCGAGAAATTGAAATATAGTAACGTTCCATCCGGTCTGCGTGATCTGGGCATTACTTTTATTACAGCCGGATTAATGGCGATGGCTTTTATGCTTTTTTCCGGAATTCAGCTTTAGTAGATACGATTTTATGAGCAGTCTGGTTATAATTTTAATTGCGGTTGGGGTTTTTATTTTTATTGTGCTGGCGCTGGTCGGCTTGATTCTGTTGGCGAAGTCCTACTTAGTTCCAGTCGGCACGATTAAAATTAATATAAATGATGATCCGGATTATTCCTTCGACGCGCCAGTCGGCGGCAAACTATTAAATACCTTGGCTGAAAAGGAAATATATTTGCCGTCCGCCTGCGGAGCCGCTGGCACCTGCGGACTCTGTAAAGTACAAGTTTTAAAAGGCGGCGGCACGATACTGCCGACGGAGCTGGCGCATATCAATCGCCGGGAAGCCCGCGCAGGTGTGCGGCTAGCCTGTCAACTGGCGGTCAAGGAAGATTTGTGGCTCTCGATTCCAACGGAAATTTTCGCCATTCGCAAATGGATTTGCACGGTGCGCTCGAATCGCAACGTGGCGACTTTTATCAAAGAACTCGTTCTAGATTTGCCACCGGGCGAGCAGATAAATTTCCGGGCGGGGGGTTACATTCAGGTGGAGACCGGACCGCATCATGTCAATTTCAAGGATTTTGTAATTGAGGAACCTTTTAAATCGGAATGGGATCGCTGTAATATGTGGCGCTACGTTTCCATTGTGGACGAAGAGGTTGTGCGAGCTTATTCAATCGCTAATTATCCGGACGAAAAAGGCATAATTATGCTGAATGTGCGAATCGCCACGCCGCCGCCAGAAAAGCCGGATGCGCCTCCAGGTAAAATGTCGTCCTATTTATTCAGTTTGAAGGCGGGCGACCGGGTGACAATTTCTGGGCCTTATGGAGAGTTCTTCGCCAAAGAAACCGATAGAGAAATGGTCTTCATCGGCGGCGGTGCCGGAATGGCGCCGATGCGTTCGCATATCTTCGATCAATTGAAGCGCCTGCACACCCAGCGTAAAATCTCCTTCTGGTACGGCGCCCGTAGTCTGAAGGAACTGTTTTATCAGGAGGACTTTGACGCCCTGCAGAGAGAATTTCCAAATTTTGAATGGCACGTAGCGCTTTCCGAGCCTTTGCCGGAAGATAATTGGAATGGCTATTGTGGGTTTATCCACGAAGTGGTTTTGAATAATTATTTGATCAACCACCCGGCGCCGGAAGACTGCGAATATTACCTTTGCGGGCCGCCTCTAATGGTCAGCGCCGTATTGAAAATGCTGGACGATCTGGGCGTTGAACCCGAGAATATTTTGTACGATGAATTCTGATGAACTAAAATTGTGAACCCGGACGACATTCAAGTAAAAACAGGTAAAGTTGATGCTGATTTATTTTCTATTAATATTGGGATGTGCGACGTTAGCTTTTGCCCTAATGATGGCGGCGCTGAAATTTAGTCGCTATAAGGGCGAAAAGCATAGTGGACAATGCGGTGCGGAATGCCATTGTTCGTATGAGAAAAAGCGGACTTGTGTTAAGCCGAATCAGTAATCATTAATTTTGCGGCAGAAACCTCTTCCTTTCAGCTTCACACAGTTCAGGCGGAATAGGCAGTGTCAGAAAAAAGGGGAAAAATCTTTTAATCGCGCCTAAAAACTCCATCGCTCTTAAAGTTGCATTTTTTTGGCGTTGGTCGTAAAATTTACACCAACCTTAATGAACCAATTACTTGACGTTGAATAATCAAAATATCGCAAAATTGATCTCCTTGACTTTATTGTTGGGGCTTTGTTTTTCGAATGCCTTAGCAGTTAAATTTTCCTGGTCGGAGCTAATTTCCGATACGCTTTATATTAGCACCTATGCCGATGCGCTTACGCTGACGGGATTTCCAGCTATCCCGGTAAACGATGAACGAGCCGAATCACCGACAATCCTCGGCATTCAGCAAATCAAGAAATGGCACTACATTCCGGTTGACCAGTACATCGCCTTGAATGAACCACTGGAAATACAAATGTCCAAGTTTTTCCAAAAATTTCAGGTTACGGGCAACCAAACTCTGGTTATTGATCATCTCAGTCTCTGGTACGACGCCAGTCCAGCATTCGGCGCGGCTCGCACCTTGAACGGCTATACGCGGCTGGTAGATTCCAGTGGAGAGACCGTGCGCGATTGGCAATGGGAATTGCGCGAGAAGTCGGCTAAGAATCAAAAACCGGCAGATAATATCGCCATTCTACTAAATAAATGGATGATTGCCCAGACCGAATCTTTGCAAAGACGACCAGCCTCCGATTTACCAGTATCGCCTTATCGTTACCGGCGGCAGATGATCCCTTGGACTGATATAATTAGTTTAGGCGACGGCTATATTGTAATTGCTCATCTGGCGCTGGAATATCCAGCCGATCAGATGGTAAAGTTCATTCGCGGTTCGCCGGGAATATATTACCGCAAATCTTCGAAACACGAATCCATCGCTATCGGCGGCAGGGATCAGCAGTGGTATTTTCGCCTGAATCGTTCCTGGTTGGCGCGTCTCAATACCACTGTTCGGGTTGGTTTCAACAATTTCAATCCCCGCGAATATGACTATGTTGATTTCTGGAACATTATGTTGATCAATTTAGGGTTCAATGCCAGCCTTGAATATCGGCCGATTTATCACAAAGGATTTTTCGTAGGTGCTGGTCTGCATCAGGCGGTCAATTTATTGCCGTCAGTGATTAATACTCTGGAAACCGGCTTGCTGTTCTCCATAGGGCTAGTGCTACCATGAAGAAAATATTCAGCCTGTGGTTGATTTTGGTCACCGGTCTGCAAGCCGCCAACATCTCCGGTTATATTGTAGATGAAAAAACCGGCGAAGCGATTATCGGTGTCAATGTTCTAATTGCGAACACCGGTTTAGGAACCGCCTCTGATTTGCGCGGATTTTTCGTTGTCCGCCAGGTACCGGCTGGACTTCAGACTTTAAGATTCTCGCACATTAGTTATGCCGAACGTGAACTCCGAATCGAGGTTAGCGACAAGGCGCTTTTTCTGGGAACGATAAAAATGACGGCGCGGGCTTTGCCGACTTCCGCCGTCGAGGTCATCGGCCAGCGGCGCACTTTAATCGAAAAGGAAATGGATATTGCCAGTTTCCAGGTGGACCCGATTGTCCTATTGGAGGCACCGCAATTACGTGACGATGTTTTTCAATTATTAAAATTTTCGCCGAGTGTGAGTATGTCGGACCCGCTTTCACCGCAGTTGCATGTGCGTGGCAGTGACCCGGGGGAGAATCTGGTGCAATTGAACGGTATGACAATCTACAACCCTCAGCACTTTCTAAGCTCGCAGGCTATTTTTAATCCTTATTCGATCAAAGATATCGAAATGTTGGTCGGTGGGTTCGATGCCGAATATGGTGGCCGCAATTCCTCGATTCTGAATATCACCACCCGCGAAGGACATCAGAGCGAAGTGCATGGTGAGTTCTGGCCATCCACCTCTGGGATTAGCGGTGCGATTGAATTTCCGGTGAAGAAAAATGCCACCGCTCTGCTTTCCGGGCGTCTGATTTCCGACCCGGCTTATCGGGTGCTAATGAATTCACCGAATTTGATGGGCGATTTTGTCGGCTCGTACCTGAGTAAAATCGGACGCACCCAATTGCGCCTAACGGCTTTTTATGCGCGCGATTATCTCGATTACAGTCTGGATAACTTGATGTTGTACTTTCCTTACGATTTTTACGAAAATTATCAGGAAGGTCTAATCACCAACACCGAGAATCGGGCGGTCGGAATTCAGACGCATACCTTAATCCGCACAAATATTTTACTGGAAACTCATTTCTTCCATTCCGGCTCGCGGGCTGATAATGATTCCTATGTTAACTTTGTTTTTCCGGATACAGTCAACAATCTAGACCGGATTATCAAATATCGCACTTCAATCCGCAATTCCGTGCAAGATTATACCGCCAAAGCCAGCCTTTCACTGTTTACTTTCTGGAATCAGACTCTCAAGTTCGGTTGGGAGCAAAGCCATTTAAGTTTTTTAAATAAAATTGGTGGGCAGACTGATACTTCGGCACGTCGTATTGGAGCCGATTTACAAGCGGTTTACATTCAGGATAAAATCGAAATCGGCAATCTGGCGCTGAAATTCGGTGGGCGCAGTTCGCGGCAAATGTCATCAGAAAGTTGGCATTTTGAACCACGTGCCGCTCTGGCTCTGCGATTGGGAATCACAACAGTCAAAGCCGCCTGGGGGCATTATTATCAGTATCTAACGACTCTGGACTCACGCAATCGAGAATTCATTCAATTCCTGGATTATTACTACAATCTGGAAAACCAGAAGCCGGTCGAATCTATCCATTACATTCTCGGAGTCGAGGGCTTTTTAACCGATAAACTGGAATATTCGGTTACGGGTTATTATAAAGATTTGATCCGGCTTTATCGCCTGGAATATGACGCCGCTAAAAAATCGCTTGAACTGTCTGAGATTCTCGAAGCCGGGCGGGGCAGGGCATACGGAATCGAATGGCTATTGCGCGGTGAAGTCGAGCGCCTTTCCGGATGGGTTAGCTATACTTTTTCTCACGGTACTCGCAGTTACCCATCATTGCAAAACGGACGATGGTATTACTATGAAGGCGATCAGCCGCATAATCTTAAACTTTTGTTAATGTATAAATTGACCCCGGCAATCACCGCCAGCACGACTTTTCAATTCAGTTCCGGTTATCCGCGCACCTGGGAAACCGGGCGTTATAACCAATATTTTTATAACCCGCTGGAAAATAGCGTAGGCGGTTTCCCGCGCGATATAACCCCGGTGAAGAACAACGTCCGCTTTCCGCCGCGCATTGTCTGGGATATAGGCTGGAAGAAAAGACTGCGCGAGGGATTTGGTCAGTACCTGTCGGAATATCTCGGATTGAAAGAGGCTTATATGACTATGACTATTCGCAATTTGTTATTTTTGCGGCGCAATCCTTACTACTATTTTTATTTTCCGGGATACGGCTATTATGCTTTCGGATTGGAATATTTTCCCAGTGTAAATTTTGGATATACGCTCCGGTTTTAATTATGAAAATATTTAAAGATAACTTATTGATAATATTGGCGTCGGTCATAGCCGGTCTGGCGGGCTGGCAAAGTTGTGATTTGCCTTGGCAACCCGGGCCAATGCCGGACGCGATCATTGAGACGGAATTCGTTCCGGGCTTGAATATTTTGGGGATTGTGCGGCTGGAAGATACTACGGCGAGCTCTTTTGTTTATATCGAGCGGGCGTATGCCTCCAATGAATACGAAACCTGGGTGGATTCCTTACCGATTATCAAAAATGCCAACGTATGGATAGCGGGTACGCGCGATACCACCGGCTACATTTTCCGTTATTACGGCGAACAAAGCGACCATAAATACATCAACGCTGATTTCCGCCCAGTCGCCGGTGAAACCTATCAATTGACCATCACGGCGGCGGATTTGCCCGACCTATCTGCCAGCACCAGCGTTCCTCATTTGCCGGCAATTGATACCGGCTCGGTTGTAGTTTCCGAAGACGGAGTAAATTTCAATTTGCGCACGACTGCCGACACCTATCTGTATGATGTTTATTTGTTGTGTGAAAATGGTCAACTGGTCAATAGATTCTCGAATGACGGGGCAATTGTCAAGGAATTGCAATTTAAACTCAACAACAACCTTGACGCTCCACTGGCGATCCAGGTTTACGGCTACGATGAGAATATGGCGACGATACTGAATGCCACTTCGAGCATAATTCCGCAATCTTTTCTGGAAACCCTTAGCACAGTCGAAGGCGGCTATGGCTGTTTCGGAGCGGTCAGCGTGCTAACTTACGTTTTGCCTTAAAAGTTTTTGTTATGACAATCCAAAGAATAGAATCGGAGTAATCTCACCAACTGTAAGAATGCGGTTTTTAATTGCCGATTTTGAGATTGGCGGATTCCCTGGCGGGGATGTCCGATTGCCGATTACTGCGGATGCTGATAGCAAGAGACGCTACCATCAGCAAAAAAATGATAATCAGAACCAATATTTTTTTCTTTATTTTCATAAATCTACTGTGTCAATTCAAGATACTTAAATTTTAATGAACCGGTGGCAGTTAATCTGTGTCAAGCGACAAACTCGCGACGTAACTTGACTTTCATCACATTTGCAATTCAGCCAAATCCCGCTTATTTTTCAGTATGAAAATATTAATAATTCACGGACCCAATCTGCCCTTTCTGGGTAAAATCTCAGCTGGAACCGGCTCGCGCTTGACCTTAGATAAAGTCAACACTTCCCTGAGGCGTATGGCACAGGAATCCGGCATTGAACTGAAAATATTTCAATTTTATTCCGAAGAAAAAATATTGAAAGTCGTCGCTCGTAACCGTTCCGACATCGCCGGATTACTAATCAGTCCGGGAGCTCTGGCCATCAATTGTCATACTCTACGCGAACTGCTTTCCATTCTGAAGATCAAAACCGTCGAGGTTCACCTGAGCGAAATGCCAGACGCGAAGGCAAGCTTTGGTCAATCCGCTTTGCGGGACATCGCCGTCGCGCGTTTCCTTGAACCCGGTTTAACTGCCTATCAAAAAGGCTTACAATATTTTATTAAAACCAAAGATGCGTCACAATGAAACCTGTCAATACTGGAGGTTTTTTATGAAGAAACTTAGCGTTTTTAGCCTATTATTTTTCTTACCGGTTGCGTTAGCGGCTTTTACCGGCGAAATCATCAAGACTTATGATTTACCGTCCACCTGTCCCACAGGACTGACTTACGATGGCCAAAACCTCTGGCTTGCTGATCGAAAAACCGACCAACTTTATTGCCTTGATAAAAACGACGGTAAGGTCGTGCGTCAGTTGCCCGCGCCCGGCTACTGGCCGATGGGTTTAACCTGGGATGGAAAAGCGCTCTGGGTCTCGGATTTACGAGATGGCAAGATTTACCAAATTGATCCGAAGAGCGGATTGGTTATTAAAACTATTTATGCACCGGGCGGGAGTCCGCGCGACTTAGCCTGGGACGGAAAATACCTGTGGTGCGCCGACGACGGCTCGGATGAAATTATCCAGTTCAGTCCGGACGACGGCACAACTATCCAGTCCTTCAAAGCCCCTTCTACCGAAGTCCGCGGTCTGGCTTTTGACGGTCATTATCTTTGGGCTGATGACCGCGGCAAAGATGAAATCTATATGATTGATCCGCGGAGTGGCTGTGTTCTCATTGTTACGACTGCTCCAGGACCATACCCGAAAGGTCTGGCTTACGACGGACAAGCGCTCTGGGCGGTTGACTACCAAACCGATAAACTCTATCAGCTGAAAGTGCAGGACGACCAAAAATTCATTCGTAAAAATGAACGTAAGGCTAAAGTAACTTATACCCACCAGACTCGCAATTTCGGGCCGGGCAAAATTCGTAATCTTGACGTCTATATCGCTCTGCCCCAAAATCGCGATTCCCAGAAACTCAACGGCAATCTGCAATTCACACCCAAATATGATAAAATCGTAACCGATCGTTGGGGACAGCCAGCGGCATGTTTCAATCTGAAAAATATCGAAGCCGGTAAAACCATCAATTTAGAGATGGTGACTAATGTGAGCGTTTTTGAAATACAATATTTTATCTATCCCGAAAAAGTCGGCGGACTGGAAACAATTCCGGCCGACATTAAACAGAAATATCTCGAAAACAACGAGAAATATCAATATGATCATCCCATCATCCAAAATGCCGTTCGCGAGGCGGTGGGTTATGAAAAAAATCCTTACTGGATTGCCCGCCAAATCTACAATTACTTGATTGATAAAATGTACTACGAGCTGGTTGGTGGCTGGAATACTGCTCCAACGGTTCTGGAACGTGGCAGTGGCAGTTGTTCCGAGTACACTTTCGTTTACATCGCTATGTGTCGGGCGGCTGGATTGCCGGCGCGTTATGTCGGCTCGGTCGTCGTGCGCGGCGACGATGCTAGTCTGGATGATGTCTTCCATCGCTGGGTCGAAGTTTACTTACCGAATTACGGCTGGATTCCGGTTGATCCGAGCGGTGGCGATAACGAATCCCCGCGTGACCAGGCGGCTTACTTCGGTCACCTCGCTAACCGCTTCCTGATTACTACCGAAAGCGGCGGCGCCTCCGAGATGCTCGGCTGGTTTTACAATTCCAACGAATTTTTTACCACCGACCCGCAAACCAGCGTTTATATTGAGACTTTCGGCGAGTGGGAACCGTGATATGGGTTCAATGGGGGGTTCGGTGTATGTTAGGCGATTTGATAAAAGATCTACAATAACTTGATCACTATAAGATGTGACAGTTTATAAACAATAAATTCAAAATAGACTCTAAATCTTAGATTATTGTAGAATTTTTTTAAACGACGAATATTTAAATCAGAAAGGTTCAAGTTTCTAAGAAATTAGGGTAATTCGCGGCTCCGGTAAGCTTGCACTTGTCATACATATTTTTTAGTTTACAACATGGAATATTTGTATGATAACTTTTAGTAAAAAAAGGAGGATAAATATGAAAAGAAGGCTACTTATTCTCTTTTTCGTAATGAGCCTAGCTGGATTGCTAAATGCTCAGACATTTGTAGCGCCGGGTGAGGGAACGCTTTCCGCGGCGATCAGCGAGGCACAGGACGGCGACGTCCTGGAATTATTGGCTGGTGGCGAATATACCGAATCCGCTCTCTCAAAACTGGGGACTATAGTTAACAAGAGCCTGACGATCCGCGTGGATGGCGAAGAAAAAGCGATCGTCCGGATGTTGAAGAGCGATCTGACCGCCGATTCCGCTGGGGTGTTTTTTAGATTGGGCAATCAGGCTTCGTTGATATTGAACGGTTTGGAATTAGATGGTAATTCCAAAATAAAGTATCTGGTTTCATTTTATATGCCCGTAGCGCAAACTCCGACCTTAATTAAAAAAATTCAGATCGAAGACTGCTACATCCACGATATTACCGACGACGTTATGCACGGCGAGAAAAGTAGCGGTATTCAAGGCTATGTAATTTTCGATTCGACCATTATCAATAATTCAATTCTTCATCGGATCGGTACCCTTCTTCAATATAAGCAGGCGGGATCAAACTATATTGCAGTAACTAATTCCACCATCGCTACGGTTTCATCCTATGGCTTTCGGGCTTGTGGATGTGATGCTAGCGAAGGATCGGCCTTACCAGATCACACCCCCGAAGTCGTGATTGATCATACTACTTGGTATAATATAGGGACAACTGATAAGCGCGAAATCATTCTGGGTGAAAAGGGACCACTTTTTAGACCGTGGACTATAACCAATTCTATTTTTGTAAAACAGTGTTCCAGTGGAGGGAAAAAAATATTTATTAACATTAAAGATAACACTACTAGCAATGAATCCTGCATGGGAACGATTACAAATATCTGTTTCTGGAAAATTGACAAGATTGCTTTTTATATGCATACCGTCAGAGATACGATTCGGATGGATCCCCAATTTGCGGATACGAATAATTATGATTTTACCCTACCGGTTGGTTCACCGCTACTGACATTTGGCATGGACGGTAAGCCGATCGGTGATCCGCGCTGGGGCACGAATTATGTCGCACTAAAACCGGCGGTCGAGAATATTCCCGCGAAGTTCGGGCTGGCATCAATTTACCCCAATCCATTCAATCCGACGACGACTATATCGTTCGGATTAGCTGAAAATGGCTTCACGACGCTGGCGATTTACGACCTGCGCGGTAATTTAGTCAGTCAAATAGTGAATGAATATTTGACCGCTGGCAACTACAATTTTACCTTCGATGGCAGTCATCTGCAATCGGGTATTTATCTCTGTCGCCTGACTGCTGGCAATCAGACTAATACCCGAAAAATGGTTCTCCTGAAGTAACCAATGGTAATTGTTAAAATTGTTTGGGGCATTGACAACCGGCTAAGTTTTGTAATTCAGAGGCTTAAATGATAAAAAAATATCCGGGATTAATCCTGGTTATGTTAATCGGCGTCGGTGGCTGGAAGCTACTGGCACAGACAATCGCCTTCCCCGGTGCGGAAGGAAGTGGGCGCTTTACGAAAGGTGGGCGCGGTGGTGAGGTTTATGAGGTAACCAATCTAAACAACAGCGGACCCGGATCAATTGTTGACGCCGTCAGCCAATCCAACCGCACGGTCGTTTTTCGGATTTCCGGGACAATCGAGCTGGGGAGCGTCGTTCTCAAGCCTAAGTCCAATATAACGATAGCTGGTCAGACCGCGCCGGGCGACGGGATTTGCCTCAAAGGACGAATCAAAATTAGTAGTAATAATATAATCATTCGTTATATCCGGGTGCGGGTGGACGCCGGGGCGGCTAATTCTTCGGGCGACGCCATTGACATTGATAAAGGTAAAAATATCATCATTGACCACGTCAGCGCCTCCTATGCCCGCGATGAAACGATCTCCTGCCAGGAAGCTTCCGATAGTGTTACTGTGCAATGGTGTCTGATGAGCGAAGCCCTGACTTTCGAAGGACACAGTTATGGATCACTCGTGCGCGGCGATTTTGGTGATCAGAAGAGCTACCATCACAACTTATATGCCCATTGTAACGGGCGTTTGCCGCGACCGGGCAATTATACTTCTCTGGCTACCGATTCGCTCGGTTTATTTTTCGATTTCCGCAATAATGTGGTTTACAATTGGGCTGGTTCATCCCCGGGATATAATGCTGACAAGGAACCAATTAGCCGTTACAATTTCATCGGCAATGTTTATATCTTAGGGCCAGAATCCAGCACCAGTAGTAAACTATTTAAAGAAGACGCTATTAACGCTTATGCTTATTTTGAAGATAATATGTTTAACGGCGTCGTCCCGGAAGACCAGTGGAGTTTGGTCAAATTCAACGGTTTTACTACCGACCAGATCAAGGCTTACAAACAGCGCTCTTCTCTAATACCGATGGAGCCAGTCGTGACGACCTCGCCGGAGCAAGCTTATCTTGACGTCCTGGCTTCCGCCGGTTGCAGTTTTCCAAAACGCGACACGATTGACTGTCGGATCATACAGGATGTGATTAACACTACCGGGCATTCGATTGATAGTACCAGCGCCCAACCCGAAGGCGGTTGGCCTCTTCTAAGCAGTTTGCCGGCGCCAACCGACACTGATCATGACGGTATGCCCGACGACTGGGAAATTGCTCATAGTTTGAATCCCGCCGATGCCGCTGACCGCAATTTGCTAGATGAGAATGGCTATACCCGTTTGGAAAATTATTTGAACGGTCTGGTCGAGCAGAATCCTAATCGGGTTGTTTCCAAACCGAATGTAGTCGCTGATTTTCGGCTTGCCCAAAATTATCCCAATCCCTTCAATGCGACGACGACCATACAGTTTTCATTATTCAAAACCGGGCTGGCTGAAATCAGGATTTATGACCTTGCCGGTCAGGTTGTGAAAACTTATCCGCGGCAAAGTCTGATGCCGGGCGAATACCGGTTGGTATGGCAAGGCGACAATGATGCTGGTAAACCAGTGGCTTCCGGAATTTATTTCTGCGTAATGCAATTTGCTAGTAATCGCCAAATTTTGAAAATGCAGATCATTCGTTAAAAAAATAATGTTGGAAAATAACACACGGCTTTAGGAGTAGTTATGTTAAACAACAAGCCGATAATTTTTTTCTTCTGCGCCGCTTTAATCCTTACAGTCGGATTCACGAGTAATTTACAGGGGCAGAACCGCAGCCGAATCAGCGGCAGTGTACGCGACGCCGAGACCGGTGAACCGCTGATCGGAGTTAATATTATCATTGAAGAAACTGATTTGGGCGCCGCCACAGATACCGACGGAAATTATATCATCATTAACGTACCGGTCGGCTCTCATCGCGTGCGGGCTTCAATGATAGGTTACGAGACCAAAATATTTACAAATGTTATGGTTTCTGCCGATCGGATTACTCGCCTCGATTTCGAACTGCATCGCACCGTCATCCAGGGGCAGGAGGTTATTGTTACTGCTAAGCGTGATGAACTGCACAAAGAGGTTTCCACCACCCAGCTGGTTGTTGATGCGATGCAGATCAGCGATGCTACCGGCATTCGGGAAATCAACGCCTTCCTGGCTAAACTTCCTGGTATCGGTGAACAAAACGGCTATCTGACTATTCGGGGCGGTTCGGCGGATCAAACCGGGATGATGGTTGACGGCTTATCCTACGTCAATGCCGCCACCGGCAATGCCGAAAGCAGTATCCCGTTGAGCGCTATCGAACAAGTCTCTTTACTTTCGGGTGGTTATAATGCCGAATACGGCAATTTCCGTTCGGGATTGATCAACATCACGACCAAGTCGGGAAGCTCCAAAGACTATCACGGAACTTTCAGTTACTCTCGTGATAATGCCCATATCCGCCGGTTCGGCGATTCATTTTACGATGCTCATAATGCGGCTTTGCGCTCTTACCTTGATCCTGAGGTGGCTTTTATTGGAACAAACACCGCTTGGAAAGACGATGCTTACCTACGTGATCAGTATCCCAGTTTTACGGGCTGGATCACTCAAGCCCAGAACTATAATATCGGTAAAACCGAAGACCAGTGGGCGACTCCGTTCGACTATTACCTGCTAGCTTGCTGGATGTTTATGACCATACCGGATTATAAAGGATTGGCTAATCTTTCCGATTCAATGAAACAGGTTATCGGTTACCAAGAAGTATCTAAAGAACAAAGGAAACTCTTCACCCAGCATCACAACCGAGAAGAATATCCCGATTGGAATTTCGACGGCGGTTTTGGTGGTCCGGTGCCTCTGATCGGCAAGGCATTGGGTAACGCTACTTTTTATCTATCATTTAATGCCAAAGAGCGCCACTTTGTTATACCGGTTTCGCGCCACAGCGACGAGACCTATACGACTTTACTAACTATGAAAAGCCAACCGACTAAGAAGACCACTCTAACCTATAATGGCCTTTATAAATACGAAGACGGGGTTAGCCCGATTCGACCGGCTTCCGGTGATTATCCCGATGCCAGCCGCCAGGGTGGATTTATGCCGGTCAATAACATCAAATATATTCATAAAAATCCCGAATATTGGTACGACCCACCTTTTTTCCCTATTATGAGTCAAAGAACTGCGGTAAACGGTATAACTTTGAACCACATTATCAACAAAACAACTTTCTGGGAACTCAAACTCAGCGCTTTGAACATTCGGGACAATTCTCCGACTGGCAACACGCGCGATATGAGAGCCATTACCCACTTCGGACCCTTTGTAGTCAATGAAATGCCGTACGGGAAATTACTCGACGGGACAAATCGCGTCACCGGAATATTCAACGGCGATACTCTCAGTTACAAATTCCCTAATTATGACGCTCTGCCGGGCGTCGCTTTTCGCTTCCGGCGCAAAGAGGGCGATTTGTATAATAATGTGCGAGTCGGCCAGTATGGAGTGAAGTTCGATCTATCTTCTCAGGTCGGACGCCACAATTTTGTCAAGACGGGCTTTGAGTATAACTATATAGATTTAGATCATAATCTATGGATGATGTGGAACGAAAACGCGTACAATGTTTACGAATTCAATTATCATCGCACTCCATCCCAGACTGGGATCTACGTTCAAGACCAATTGAATTTTGAATCTATGATCGCCAATATCGGTTTGCGCTTTGACTATTATTACGGCGGCGGCGGTAAATGGCCTACTGGCGATCCATTTGCTACCGAAGCTTTTACGCCCCAGAGTTATGCGTCCGATTCGGTTCTTTTTGATTATTTGAAAAGAGGAAAGTCTTACATCTGGGATACTTGGGTTAGATATGATTCACTCCATCCCGGCTTCCTGCAACCGATTAAAAATCATTATGCTTTGAGTCCACGCATTGGGATTTCCTTCCCAGTCACGGAACAGTCGAAATTTTATTTCAACTATGGACATTTCCGCTCCAATCCACCTTACTATTCGATGTACCTGTATCGCTATCGTTATACCAAAAACGGGCTATATGATATGTCCAATCCCAATCTGGAACCGCCCCGTACGATTTCCTACGAATTGGGAATTGCGATGACACTTTTTCAAACGAGCGTTTTGAAAATGTCCTGGTATTCCAAAGATGTCACCGGACAACATGGTGAAGTAACCTACCAGAACGCCAGTGGCACGATCAATTACAATGCTTGGGCTAACAACGAATATCAAGATATTCAGGGAATTGAAATTAATTTTTCCAAAAGTGATGCCAGCTGGCTGACGGGCTGGATCAATTTCAATTATATGCTAAAAAAGACGGGCTTGACTGGACGAAGCCTGATTACCGACGTTACCATCAATAACGATCAGGAAGGACTATATGCTGGCCAGGAAACGCGTAGTTTACCACAACCTAAAATTAATGCCAATCTAACCGTGCGATCATTCGACAAATGGGGCCCAAAAATTTCAGGTATTTCCCCGCTGGCGAATTGGACAATTACTCTCTTCGCAGAATGGCAAGCCGGTGAATATTTTACCTGGAATCCGCTGAACGAACTTCATGTCAACAACAATATGCGCTGGCCTGATTATTATATGGTAGATTTAAAAGTTGATAAGAAGTTTAACTTGTTCGGATTAGCAGCCTCTTTCTACGTTGATATCAGTAATTTATTCAATTTTAAGACCACCTTAATGGATGATGGATACTGTTTTGTCAGAGAAGGTGGTGATCTGGAAGAATGGAGTGACTTCGTCAAATATTTTGGCTCGCTTCGTCTCCCGATGTACGAGTCTGCCAAATATGACGCTCTTCGTCAGCAATATCCCGGAATGTATATCGCCGGCAATGACCGGATCGGCGAATTGCGCTCAAAAGAAAAACCATATATCAACGATCCCAACTATTCATTCTGGCTCTACGAACAACCGCGCGATATTTGGTTTGGTCTGAGGTTTAGTTTTTAAGGATTGATTTTTGAAGGAGTAATTGACTTGAAAAATTACAGAGAGAACAACCTGAGGTTTAATTTTTCTTTGATCTTGCTGGCAATATTATGCGCGGGTCAATTCGGCTTTTCCCAGATTCAGCCGGAACTCGCCACGGCTTTAATCAAAATGGGACACGTTTGGTGCGGGGTGACCGCCAATGGCGACAAAGGTAGTTTCGAATATCGGGCTGGCTTTTTCCCTAATGATTACGATATTATCGCTATTCGGGGACAGGAACTTGATGCTTGGGCGGGTACCGGTTTTCGTCTGGCGGCTACCAATTGGCAGGACCCGGTTGATCCCGACTCCATACATAAAGTAGCTATTTATGGGCCCACAAACGATTATATGCGCACTGGCAAAGTGATTGTCCCATTGACCAATTATGTCCGTTATACTTATCCCGAACAAATAATTAATTTTAATCCCATTAATCTGGAAATGTTCGGGACCTACGACCCAAGTAAATTCGGCGAAGAAACTTACGACCAAATCGTCGAGGTAACCACTCAGAACATTCTGGGAGTCAATATTCATCGCAAGATTTTAGCCTGGACTCAAAATTATAATGACGACTATATCATCGTCGATGTCACTTTCACCAATGTCAGCGAGGATACGCTCCACGACTTTTTTATCAATATGGAATCGAACGGCGTCAATGCTTTTCGTTCCAATGGTTCGAATCCCTCACCGCCATCCAACGAACGCTTTAATCCTACTATAGTCTGGCAACATTATTATGGCGGCCGGGTCGGGGATTCGTTGCGGGTATTTTACGAATATAGTGCCGATGACCCGACAATTGCCGGCGACAATATGGGCGCACCAGTTACCGCACAGGGCGGGCGTTTAATTGGGGCAAAGTTTTGCTGGTATTCGATCCTGCACGCTTCCGGCCAACCGTATGATGATCCGGCCAACGACCGCGATGATTTTACCCAACCGAAAGTAACGTACATTGGCACTGCGACCAAAATTCCTTATAACGACGCCAGCGATGAATATGGTAATAAGAATTACTGGGCAATTCGCGGTGGCTATTCAAAATACTGGCCAATGATCGGGGATACAATTCCCGGAACATTCCACGGCGGCAACAGCGACGAATGCGGTAGTCCCGATTATTCCGCCTTTCCAGCCGGTACCAGGAGCAGTCCCAATTCGAAGATGTCCTGTAGTTTCGGGCCCTATACTTTTGCTCCCGGGCAAGAGATTCACATCGTTTACGCCAGCGGTTACTCCGGCTTAGATCTGCCAACCGCTCAGGAAGTTGGCAAAAAGTGGCTTAATGGCACTCTCGAAGATCCGCCCAATCTACCGGATTCTCGCACCGGTTATTTGCCATCCAATTTTGTTTTTCCAATAGATGCGACCGAAATGGATTTGCGCAAAGACCGCTGGGTTAGTACCGGCGTTGATTCAGTTATGAAAAGCGCCCGACGTGCTAAATGGAACTTTGATAACGGCTACAAAATACCTCAGGCTCCGCCGCCGCCAACTTATCTCGAAATCACCGGTTTGGGTACTGGGGTCGAAATAAAATGGCGCGACCCAGATGCCGAAGCTATGCCGAACTTCGCCGGCTACCGGATTATGCGCCGCCTGAGCGCAATGGATACCACCTTCTATCAGGTGATTTATGATTCCGGTCCTGATGATAAAGCCACTGACCACCTGTATGTCGATCGCGATGTCTTAATCGGCGCGCAGTATTATTACTATCTGCAGGCTAAAGCCCGGATTGCCGACGATGATCCTCTGGCAGATGCAACGACTCGTGGTAAAATTATTTACAGTTCGCGGGTGCTGGTGCCGAATATTAATTGGATTAATCCCCCTCACTTTTCGCAAACCGATTTGACTAAAATCCGTATCGTCCCCAATCCTTACAACATCAACGATCCTTTACTTGCCGCCCAGGGCTGGACCGACCAGCGCGGCATTCAATTCTTTAATCTACCAGGCAAGGTTACGATTAAAATTTTTACCGAAAATGGCGACCTGGTCCAGGTTCTCAAACATGATAGCCCGGTGGAAGCCGGATACTATTTCTGGGATATGATTACTCTCAGTCAACAGGTTATCAGTAGTGGCGTTTACATCGTTGTGTTTCAGAAACCGAACGGCGAAACGGCTTTTCAGAAATTTCTGGTGGTACGATGAAGGCGGGAGGAATTATCATTAAAAAACTGATTTATTTGACTATTACTTGTATTTTGATCCTAAGCCTTTCCTCGCCAATCAATGCTCAAGTCGGGCTGAAGAAAGTAGCGCAGAGTACGATGAACTTTTTACAGGTGGGTGTCGCACCGCGTGCCAGCGCTATGGGCGAAGCCTATTGCGCTCTCGGAATCGGCGCAGAAAGCATTTTTTGCAATCCGGCCGGCATTGCCCAATCCACCCATCGGTTCGAACTGCAAACTTACCAGACCCGCTGGATTGCCGACATCAATTACCTTGCCGGGAGCTTTATCTGGAATTTGCACCAGTATGGAACGCTGGGATTGAGTATGCTTTCAGTTGATTACGGGACAATTTATGGTACCAGCCTCTTGTCGGCGGCGGACAAAGACCTTTATCCGGCAGGCTATATTGATTTGGGCAATGTTGATAATGTCGGCGCCTATGCGTTTGGTTTAACTTATGGTCGCGCGATCAGCACCCAGTTTTTAATCGGCGGCAGTGTACGTCTCGTCGGTCAAAATTTAGGTCAAAGTCAAATGGCTGACGGCTTGAAAGATAATAATGCGGTTAAACTGGCGTTTGATGCTGGGGTAAAATACCTGACAGATTTCAAGAGCTTTCGGTTCGCGATGTCTATTCGCAATTTCTCATCTAATATCAAAAGGGAAGAAATAGACGAACAATTACCTTTGCTTTTTACGATGGGAGTCGCGATGGATTTGCTGGATGTCATAGCGCCCCCATTCTCGCAAAATAATTCACTCAATTTAGCGGTTGATTTTCAGCATCCGAATAACTATTCCGAACGGATTAATTATGGACTGGAATATTTGCTATTCGATCAATTTGCGATCCGCGCCGGGTATCAAACCAATCAAGACCTGGCTTCTTGGTCGCTTGGAATGGGAATCAATATCAACATAATCGGCAGTACCGTCCAGTTTGATTATTCCTATTCTGACTTCGATTTATTTGATGGCGTTAATCGTTTTTCAATAGGAATAGCCTTGTGATAATTAAAAAAATGGTGAGTTCACGTCATCAGAGAAGTTGTTTCCACCAGAGAATTTTTCTGATAGGCTTCGGATTATTGACGATTCTGGCAATTAATCCCCTCACCGCCGAGTCGCCCGATTTGACCTATTCCAATCCGATAATTCAGGCTGACTATTCCGATCCGGACGTTATTCGGGTAGGTGACGACTTTTATTTGATTTCGTCCTCGTTTTCCCAGGCGCCAGGTGTTCCCGTTCTGCATTCTCGTAATCTGGTAAATTGGCAAATCATTGGATATGCTGTCCCGCATTTGCCCGATTCAATCTATGCCGCGCATAATAAGCCTAGGATTCACCTGATCGGCGATTCGACTATGGCAGACAAACCGCTGGACGATAATCCCGAACGCGGCTGGGGTCAGCTTTTACCTTTGTATTTTACTGAGGAGATTCAGATTATCAACTACGCCGGTAACGGCCGCAGTACAAAGAGTTTTATTGACGAGGGATTATGGGCTAATGTTTATAATAACCTAAAGCCAGGCGATTTTGTTTTTATCCAATTCGGTCATAATGACGCCAAGTTCAGCGATACGACTCGCTACGCTCCCGCTCGGACAACCTACCGCGCTAATCTGATCCGATTCATCGCGGAATCACGCGACAAAGGCGCCTATCCGGTATTGATTACTCCAGTCAACCGCCGCAAATTCAATGAAGTGGGCGAATTCGTTGACCAACACGGTGATTATCCGGTC
>Ga0208197_1000642_pt1 | contig 41868 bp, 30 predicted proteins | sample AD_JPNNA4_MetaG_FD_184444 | JGI IMG/M metagenome (GOLD analysis project Ga0208197, IMG submission 184444) | Active sludge microbial communities of municipal wastewater-treating anaerobic digesters from Japan - AD_JPNNA4_MetaG (SPAdes) (version 2) | ecosystem: Engineered > Bioreactor > Anaerobic...
CTGAGACGGCAACCGAACTGACTGTCCTGGCGGTGGAGTTAACTCTTACAGAAAAAGACGAGGCAGCAGGCACAATATTGGCCAGGGTCAGGTTATATGTCATTACCAGGGACGAGGGTGATGCATTTTCCACTACTGAACTGACATGCACCGGCACAGGTGCGGTGACATAATTAGTCACATTCTGCGCGGTGAATGATGCGGCCTGTCCTCCCGAGGAGGTCTGCAGGGGATTGGTTGAAGGCCTGGTATAGGCTACTGTTACCTTGTCGCCATGGGAAACCGGGGATGATAAAGTAAGAAGGACTTTCGTGCCGGAAACTGAAACAGCGCTGACGCTCCTGGATGAACCATTCACTGTAACGCTGAACGATGATGTAGCGGGCACTATGGTTGCAAGAGTCAGACTGTATGCCATTTCGAGCCGTGCGGGAGTGTCATTATTGATGACTGAGCCCGAGTAAACCGGAACCGGAGCGGTTGTGACCACCTCCTTATAAATAATAGCACCCACCTGCCATTTGCCATTCTGTGTAGCAGTTGCAGGACTAGTGGTGCCCCATTTTGCATCAACAGCTAATCCTGTAGCAAATTCTGAACCAAGGTCAGTGCCATAATCAAGCCGCGCAGCAGGAACAAAACTTACGAAGTCCTTGAAATTCGGATTTATCACTTTAGAGTGAGTATCATATCCCAATGCCTGCCATTCAGCAAAGGTCTTCACTGAGCCATCCACCGAAAAGATCGGGGTACCTGATTCACAGTAATAAATATTGTAATCACATTCAAAACCGGAAAGACAAGCTTCTGTTATTCTGATATTCCTGATAGTGTTTTTTGTATAAAATATGTTGTTGTAAATTTTGGTGCCTTTTGCTGATCCTGCCGGCGTCACGCTGGGGTTTTCATAGATATCAATAAAAGGCCTGTTGGTTTGAGCGGTAGTAAGTGAACTGTAGAAGGTGTTATTAAATATTCTTACACCGTTCATGCCCTTGACTACCACTCCCGTCCCCGGATTCTTTACAATATTATATGATACAGCACCTGAAACATCTGTCATCCCGTTTGACTTCCGGATAATGGCCATGGGTACCTTGTTCAGATAATTGTGCCGTACCTTGACATTGATGTTATATCCTGTAAAGATCCCGTGAGGAATGATCCCGATCTCCGGCGTTCCGTTCCAGGTAAGCATATTTCCCGAGATGACCGCACCGTCGAGGTTATTATTATATGCTCCGGGAACCTCATCACCGGCTGATAGAAGGTAGCCATAACGGTTTATGGAGGTTATGGAATTGTTCCTGAAGATAAGGGTTGTCGGTTGTGACCGGGCAATATTTACCCCGTACCATGTATCATCCGAATTCGTGTATGTCTTCCCCTCAATGGTCAGGTTAGTCTGAGCACAGAGCACAGCAGTGGCTGACAGGAGAATGGCAGTAAGGGCGTACTTCATATATTGACGAAAGTTGACAAATATATCATTTCTTTTGACCAACACATAATTTTTAACGACGAATGGATGGATTTGTTGCAAAGCGGCTACGCCATGAAAGCCTCAGGACAACATGATAACATTGATTTTAAGCATTTTAAAATAGATCAAAATTTTGGTTACGTTCGTCAAAATCCTCTGTAATTTGACCAACTGACCCTCTTTGGTTGTTAATAAGGCAAATAGGGGAACTGAGCAGTTGAAAAGAGGTGGTTAATAGTGTGGAAAGGCGCATATTTTGGGGATTATGAGGTAAACCAATCTTGACGGAGAGCGTTTCTTTGAGTAAATTCACACCTCGAAAGATATGTGCATCGCCTTGTCCGACCAGGCGCCTTCTTATTTGATAATTGGCTGAGAAAAAAACGCAAACCGATTGCAATTCCGCTCAATTATAGTCGTTTACACAGGAAGGGTACTGGGACTGACGGGGCGGAAGCACGCCCGGACGTGAACAGGACATACTTTGCGCAGAGCGAAATGATCTGACCCGAGGCGTTTGATTATCAACCTGCTGAGCAGACATTTGGAAAGAAAAAAATGGCATTCATTTATCCCGCATGGATCTTAAAATTAAGGAGAAAGGTACTTAACTTCTTCAACCGGTATTCTGTGCCCAGATGGCTGGTGTTCACAGCTGATCTCACCCTCGTTTTTCTGGCTTTTCTGGTGGCTTATCTCCTTCGATTCAACTTCAGTATACCTGGAGAATGGCTGGATATCTTTATATGGCAGGGATTGATTGCCACCTCAGTCTATGCTCTCTTCAGCCTTGCCTTCAGATCCTATTGCGGCCTTCTTCGCCATGCCACCCTCACTGATATTACCCTTGTATTTGTTGTTACTACCTGTTCAGCCATTGTCCTGGTTCTGTTCTCCCTTTTTGGCAACTGGCTGCAATGGGCCGATATTCTGGCAATACCCCAGTCCATCATCCTGATCCATTATGTAACCGTATCCATTATCCTCTTCGCCGGACGGATCTTTATCAAAATGATCTTTCGCTTTGCCACAGGGACCTCCATGAGCAAGAAAAATGTACTGGTCTACGGCGCCGGCGAGCTGGGATTTGTGGTCAAAAGGGTGATACTGAGCGATCCCCGTTACGGGTTTCACGTGTCAGGGTTCATTGATGACGATAAAAGCAAGCAGGGCAAGAAAATCAACGGCATCCTCGTGTATGGTACTTCAGCGCTTAGCGCGAAATTCATTGAGAAGAACAATATCGAAAGCCTCATATTCGCTATAAAGGCGCTGGATGTCGACAAGAAGAGCAGCGTCATCAGGAAGGCAGTCAACCTGGGCCTCGAGGTACTCGATACCCCCGAGGTGGATAAGTGGGTCGCCGGCCAGCTCCGGATGCCACAGTTCAGGCGCGTAGATCTTGAGGATCTTCTCGGCCGTGAGCCCATAAAGCTTAACATCAACCTGATAAAAAAAGGCCTCGCGGAGAAGACAATAATGATCACCGGCGCTGCCGGATCGATAGGATCGGAGATCGCACGCCAGCTGACAAGCTTCCATTGCGAGAAGGTCATCCTCGTTGATCAGGCCGAGACTCCTCTTTTCTTTTTGCAGGGCGAACTGAGGGAGAAATTCCTCGATATCAGGTTTAGCATAATACCCGCCGATGTGACAAACATCGCGCGGATGGAACAGATTTTCGACGAATACCGACCACATATTGTCTTCCACGCTGCTGCTTATAAGCACGTTTCCCTCATGGAGGAGAATCCTCACGAAGCCATTCGTGTTAATGTGGGCGGGACCCGGATAGTCACCGATCTTGCAGTCAAATATGGAGTGGAGAAGTTCGTTATGATATCAACCGACAAATCGGTTAATCCCTCCAGTGTGATGGGCGCCTCGAAGCGTTTGTGCGAGAAGGTTGTGCAGTCGCGTGCACAGGAAGGTGGACATTCTACACAGTTCATAATCACCCGCTTCGGCAACGTGATCGGATCAAATGGCTCAGTCATCCCCATCTTTGCCAGGCAGATCGAGAATGGAGGCCCGGTGACTGTTACCCATCCCGAGGTATATCGCTACTTCATGACAATCCCCGAAGCCTGCCAGCTGGTGCTTGAGGCAGGATTCATGGGGCAGGGAGGGGAGATTTTCGTCTTCGACATGGGACAACAGGTAAAAATCGCCGATCTCGCAAAGGCGATGATCAAACTCTCCGGGTTTATTCCCGACAAGGATATCCAGATTGTTTATACCGGCTTGCGGCCCGGCGAAAAGCTCTACGAGGAGCTGTTGACCGACGCGGAAATGACCACATCTACTCATCACGAGAAAATAAAAAAAGCTCTTGTTGAGAATATCGATGGAAAGGAATTCTTGGAGCGGATCGATTGGCTGCTTAAAGAACTTTATTCATTGTGCTCGTGTGAGGTGGTTCAGGTTATGAAAGATTTAATTCCCGAATACCATACTACAAACGGCAAATTCAAGTTAAAACAAAAGGCAGTGTAGCTTGTTGGCTGTCTGATTGAGTGACGGCAGGCGCACCCGGGAATTTCAAAATTAAGAAATGGACTTCAACGGAAAATGTTTATTGATAACCGGCGGTACCGGTTCTTTTGGCAATGCTGTTCTGCGACGCTTTCTCGATACTGATATTCGCGAGATAAGGATCTTCAGTCGCGACGAGAAGAAGCAGGACGACATGCGGCAGTTCTACAAAAATTCCAAGATAAAATATTTTATTGGCGACGTGCGTGACCGGCTGAGCATTGATAATGCGATGAAGGGCGTTGATTACGTCTTTCATGCCGCTGCGCTGAAACAGGTCCCCTCGTGCGAGTTTTTCCCGACGGAGGCGGTCAGGACGAATGTGCTTGGCTGCGAGAATGTACTTGATTCTGCCCAGTTCCATCACGTGAAAAAGGTGATAGTTCTCAGCACTGACAAAGCGGTCTATCCTATCAACGCGATGGGGATGACCAAGGCGCTCAGCGAAAAGGTTATGGTTGCGAAGTCGCGAAACCTCAACGGCAGCGGAACTGTCTTTTGCGGGACGAGGTATGGGAATGTCATGGCCTCGCGCGGTTCTGTGATTCCGCTGTTTGTGAACCAGATGAAGCTGGGGCAGCCCATCACTGTGACTGATCCGCACATGACCCGTTTCATGATGAGCCTCGAGAGTGCAGTTGACCTTGTGCTGTTTGCATTTGAGAACGGCGACAACGGTGATATTTTTGTAAAGAAATCACCTGCAACCACAATTGAGATTCTTGCTCAGGCAATAAAGGAATTGTACGGATCTTCGTCCGAAGTCAAGGTTATCGGTTCGCGCCACGGCGAAAAGCTGTACGAGACGCTGGTGAACCGTGAGGAGATGGTCAAGGCGATAGATCTGGGCGGATTTTACCGTATACCGGCTGACACACGTGACCTTAACTACAACAAGTATTTCACCGAGGGCACTGAAGCTGTCTCGCAGATAGAGGAATATCACTCGCACAACACATACCGTCTGAGCCTTGAGGAGACGAAGGAGTTGCTGCTCTCGTTGCGGTTTATCCGGAAGGATGTGCTGAGCGAGGAACCGGAGATGGTTTATGAGCCGTAAGGTTGAGGGGCAGTGAGTTATAATACAAGGTTGAGTGTTTTATATAAGGTCATTTTGTGTTATTCTGATATAGGTTACACCCTAAACCCTAACAGATGAAAAGATTTAGCTATATTCTGGCCTTTGTTGCTCTATGCTGGCAAATGGAGGAGGTTTCTGCCCAACATGGCAACCTTGTTCTCGGATTTGAAAGCTGGGGCGGATATACCTCGAATGAAACAGTGCCCTTCTGGCTTAGATCGAATCAGTTTGGAAGCGTTCCCCTTGATGGTCCCTCTCTTAGTCTGATAGGCTTTGCCCGAAAGGATTTTAAACCGGGAAAAGAAAAGCTCTTCGACTGGGGAGTATCTTTTGAGGGCCGAGCAAACGTGGGTGAAGGCTCAGATCTTAAACTTATTGAAGGTTACGGTAAGTTACGTCTTGGAATTATCGAGCTACGTGTTGGACGCTCTAAAAAAGTCACTGGTCTTTGCGACACCACTTTAACCTCCGGCTCCTGGGTTGTATCTGGAACCAATTTGGGCATACCCGATATAGATTTAGCAGTCCGGGATTTCTGTACCCTCCCGGTGTTCGGTGGGCTGTTTGCATTCAAGGGGAATATCTCACATGGTTGGTTCGGTGATCTGGCGATGTCAAGGTATATTCTTCTAGATACCCTGACCTTAAATTCCTATTTGCATCAGAAGTCTCTTTATGGTCGAATGGGAAAGCCATCATGGAGGGTCAAGCTGTACGGTGGATTCAACCATCAGGTGGTCTGGGGAAGCGAACAGGTCTATTATCTGGAGGACTATACCTTGAATCAATGGGAAACCTTCTATTATGTTGTAACGGGCAAACGCTTTACTAACGGATACATTAAGGAGGAACGTCAGGGGAATCACTTAGGATCAATAGACCTCGGAGTCGAATTCAGGATGTCCAGTCTGAAATTTATGCTCTATAGGCAAAGTGTTTACGAGGTGGGGGGATTGGCACATCTGGCCAATATACAGGACGGCCTTAATGGATTGTCTATTGAGAATTTACGTCAGGGTGCAGGAAATGACATCTGGCAAAAGTTTCTTATTGAGTTTCTGTATACTAAAAATCAGGCAGGAAAGCCCTGGTCTCCCGAATATGGCTCACAGTACGAGCCTTATTTCAATCATGGACAGTATCTTACAGGATGGTCTTACAATGGGATTGGCCTAGGCACTCCATTTATTTCGACGCGGGAGTATCTTAGACGAGGCCTGCCCACACATCCGGAGAATTACTTCGTTAATAACAGGATAGTTTTATTTCATTTCGCTGGTGAAGGTATGATTAAGGGTACGAAGTATATTATTAAAGCTTCCTGGTCGCAGAATTTTGGCACCTATCATACTACTGATGAAGAGCAGTCAACAGGAATAACAAATCCGGGTTCATATGGAATTTTTGGCAAAAAAGACCAGCTTTCAGTATCAATTGCTTTAACAAGAATGCTCAGTCAGAACATTGGCATCGGGATCACAGGCGCATCTGATTATGGAGAATTGTACTATAATTCAACAGGTTTATTACTCGGATTCTCTTATGTTTTTCAATGATTTACGATAATTGAAATTGGAATGTTGAATCATATTGGTAGTGAAAAGAGCATTAAAGCCCAAATGGTTTACTTGAAAAATATAGTATGATCAAGGTTGGAATAACGGGTCAGACCGGATTCATCGGTACACATCTTTATAATTATCTATCATTGAAGAAAACCGAAGTGGAATTGATTCCCTTTCAGGATGATTACTTCAGGGATCAGAAGAAACTGGAAACTTTCGTCAGCCACTGCGATGCTATAGTACATCTTGCTGCGTTGAACAGGCACAATGATTTACAAACCATTTATGATACAAATATTGATCTGGTCCGGAAACTGATCTCAGCAATGGACTTATCATGCGTCAAGCCACATGTGCTCTTCTCCTCATCTACACAGGAGGAACGGGACAATGTTTTTGGAAAATCCAAGAGGGAAGGAAGGCAATTACTTGCCGCTTGGGCCGAACGATCAGGCGCCACCTTCACAGGGATGGTCATTCCTAACGTTTTCGGGCCATTTGGGAATCCATATTACAATTCTGTTGTGGCAACCTTTTCACACCAACTGACACATAATGAACAACCCAAAATTGAAGTTGATGCCCAGCTTAAACTAATTTACGTCGGTGACCTTGTGAGAATAATACATTATCTGATAAAGAACAGGGTTGCTGATAACCAGTTTGCAATAATACCTACCGATGAAGCCAGGGTTTCAGAGCTACTTATGCTTCTTCAGAGTTTCAGGGCACAATACTTGGAGGAGGGGATTATCCCGGATCTTTCTGATCCCTTTGAACGAAACCTGTTCAATACATTTGTGAGTTATCTTGACCATAGCAGATTCTTTCCCCATAAGCTTAAATTGAGTACTGATGATCGTGGCTCATTCGTCGAAACTGTTAAACTTAAAAGTGGTGGTCAGATTTCTTTCTCCACGACAAAACCTGGTGTTACCAGGGGAAATCACTTTCATATCAGGAAAGCTGAAAGATTCGTTGTAATAAAAGGCAAGGCAAGAATTCAGCTACGCCGTGTTGGCACAGACAGAACAATCGATTTTGAGCTCGACGGAAAGACACCATCATACGTAGATATGCCGGTATGGTACACTCATAACATCACCAATACTGGTGATGATGACCTTTACACAATCTTTTGGATTAGTGAACCTTTTGATCCGGCAGACCCTGATACTTTTATTGAACGAGTTTAGTTAGAATAACGGAGCAGCTTTTTTAATTGCCAGTCACAACATATATGAAAGATCTCAAACTAAAAGTATTGACCGTTGTTGGCACACGTCCCGAGATAATAAGGTTGTCTAGGGTAATGTCCCTGTTGGATGAGCATGTAAATCATATAATTGCACATACCGGTCAAAATTACGATTACGAGTTGAATGAAATTTTTTACAATGACCTCAATTTAAGGAAACCTGATTTTTTCCTGGATATTGATGTCTCTTCTCTTGAGGCTTCAGTAGGAGATATAATCAAAAAGTCCGGGGAGTTGTTGCGTAAAGAAAGGCCAGATGCCCTCCTGGTTCTCGGAGATACCAATTCGTGCCTGTCGGCTTATATGGCAAAAAGGCTCCACATTCCTATCTTTCATATGGAGGCCGGTAACAGGTGTTTTGATTTCAATGTGCCTGAAGAGATCAACCGCAGGATAATTGATCATATTGCTGATTTCAATCTTGTTTACACTGAGCATGCAAGGCGTCATCTTATTTCTGAAGGCCTGCCTCATAGGAGGATATATATGACCGGGTCACCGATGAATGAGGTGCTAAGCTATTACAAAGAAAAAATCAATACTTCTAAAATACTTGATAATCTTGAACTTACGGGGAAGAGATACTTTATTGTATCTGTTCACCGGGAAGAAAACGTTGATAACAGAGAAAATCTTGAAAGAGTATTATTTATAATTAACAGGATTGCAAGCGACTACAAACTTCCGGTAATTATTTCAACACATCCAAGAACGCGTAAACGACTGGAGGCGATTGATGGCATTAAGATGGATCAGCAGATTCAATTCCTGAAGCCATTTGGTTTTTCTGATTATATTCATTTGCAAATGAATTCAATATGTACAGTATCAGATAGTGGAACCATCAGCGAGGAATCTGCAATCCTTGGTTTTCCGGCAGTATCTCTCAGGAATTCGATGGAGAGGCCTGAGGCTCAGGATAGTGGGTCTATTATACTTACTGGTTTTGAATCACAAAATGTTATAAACTCGATTAATCTGGTCATTCAGGAGCACAATAAGCATCTGCAAAAAGTCTTACCAGCTGAGTATGTGGTGCCGGATACTTCCTGGCGGGTTCTAAAACTGATCCAGGGATTAGCCTCCCTTTCGAATAAATGGCATGGAATCCTAGTTTAGGATTGTCACTTTGATTATTAAACAGTTTCAGTATTATTTCATTATTTTCTTCACGACTTCCGATTTCTAAACCTGAACTTTGATTATTTTTACAGAAATGGACGTTAAGATGAAAGGTCATTATCTCTTATTTCTTTTTGTTTTTGCAATACTTTTGATTTCAGGTTCATGTGTTACCAGAAAAAAGTTAACATACCTTCAATTCTCAGGCACCCCTGCAAGATATGACGAGAGTGGAGGTGAAAACAGGGTATCAGTGACTCCTGCAGCTTACAGGATCCTCCCATATGATAACCTTTATATACGGGTTATAACCCCTGATCCTCAGTGGTCTTCACTCTTTAACACAATGCCAGTTGGTGCCGGGGGCGCTGTGACGGAGGAAAGTGCCGGTTTGTTCGGGTACTCTGTTGATGGCGAGGGATTAATTGAAATACCTTTTGTTGGAAAGGTTGCGGTTGGTGGCAAAACACTAAATGAGGTAAAAGTGACTTTGGATACCATCTTTCAGCATTACCTTACTGATGCTGCCATTACGATAAGGCTGGTTAACAATTATGTAAGTGTTATTGGAGAGGTCAGAATGCCAGGTAGGTACAGCCTGACCAAAGACAGGATTAATGTTTTCGAGGCTGTGGCAATGGCAGGGGATATTGAAGACTTCGGCAACAGGCGCAGAGTTCAGTTAATACGCCCCTCACCTTATGGACCTGTTGTAAAGGAATTTTCCCTTGCAGATCGGTCTGTGCTTTCTTCAGAGTTTTATTATGTCATGCCCAATGATATAATATATGCTATGCCAATGAAGGGAAAGACGTTCCAGGTCAACTCCTCATTCTGGCAACTTTTCTTAAGTACTGTTACTTCTGCACTTGGTGTCATCGCCTTTTTCAGGACTCTCTGAACCCGGGATGACTTTGGGAACAGATCCCAAAAAAAAGGAAATCAATTAGAAAATGAAGGATTCCACTATTCTTAACCTGGATCAGGGCAACGTTAAAGCCTTTGAGGAAAATGAAAATGACCTACAATTTATAATATCATTTATCGTAAAGAACTGGTATTGGTTTGTTCTGGCTGTAATTGTTTCAGTTTTTGCAGTACGGTTCCATATAAAGCATACGATGCCGATTTACCGTACTTCAGCTACTATTTTAATTGATGAGACTGAAGACAGACCATTGCTTGACAACTCCGAGTTATTGCAGGGTCTTGGACTACCAGGGGGCATGAAGAATCTTCAGAACCAGATTATGATACTAAGGTCAAGTGCCTTGACTGAAGAAACTCTTAGCGAATTACCTTTTGAGACAGAGTTTTATACCAAGGGCTTCAGGAACAATGTGCCGGTTTACCCTTCCATACCGGTAAGAGTCTCGTCAGATTCGGAGATCCCGTTGCCAAGAGATACGGAGTATACCATAAAGTATCTTGGGAACAATCGGTTTAACCTGATATCAGACGCGGACTATTATCCTCTGGATATAACTTCTGCGTTTGGTGATACAATTGCTCTATCTGATGGAAAGATTGTGGTTGAATGCCGCAATGAAGACTGGTTCAGAACGCGGGAGGATCAATCTCTCTATTTTACAATCCATAGCCGGATCAATCTCATTAATAACTATACCAGACGGATAAATGTTGAACTATTATCCAAAGAAGGTTCTGTGCTCAGGTTAAGTATGAACGGCACGAACAGGATTAAGGACATGGATTTTATAAATAAGCATCTGCAGAAGTTCCAGGCCCTTTCACTTAACAAAAAGAATCTTGAAGCTGACAGAAGATTAAGTTTTATTGAGAATCAGTTGATTGGTATTTCGGACTCACTTTCAATAACTGAGAACAGACTTCAGCAGTTCCGCTCCTCACATAGGGTTATGGATCTATCGGCGCAGGGGCAGGCTCTCATTGAGCAGGTTACCGACCTCGAAAATAAGAGGGCAAGTTTGAATCTCGAGGCAAATTATTATGACTATCTGGCAGACTATCTTGCTAAGGACGCCTCCGGGGAGATCCCAAAAATTCCTATAACAATGGGTATAACTGATCCCGGACTAACTAGGCTGGTTGAAGAACTTGCCGAGTTACAGGGGCAGATGTCAGCAAGGGGAGGCGGAACAATGAATCCGCTTCAGCGAAATCTGGAACAGAAAGTCAGAACAACCAAAGAAGCCCTGCGGGAAACCCTGAATGGGCTTAGGAGGGCTAATACACTGGCAAGGTCAGAAAACCAGGAACAGATCAATAGAGCTAACTATACAGCATCCTCACTCCCGATAACAGAAAGACAGCTACTGGGTATAGAAAGGAAGTTCAGACTGAACGATGAGCTTTACACATTTCTCCTTGAGACAAGAGCGGAACTGGAGATGCAGAAAGCATCTAACCGGGCAGACAGTGAGATCATAGATCCCGCTGACGCAAGATTCAGTCAAAAAATCTCTCCTAATCCTATTAAGCTGAACCTGATTGCTCTAGTTGGTGCATTAGGCTTGACATTTCTAATTCTCTATATGCGAATGCTCTACAGTAAAAAGCTAACTGAAGAAGACATTAATAAAGTGTCTTTTCTCCCTGTAGTTGGACGAATCCCTCATAGCCAGGACAGTAGTAATACAATTGTGCTCAGTGACCCGTCATCAACAATTGCTGAATCATTTCGTATTTTAAGGTCAAGAATGCAATTTCTTACCAAGGATTCAACAAATCCGGTTATCCTTGTAACCTCTGCAATGCCGGAGGATGGGAAAACCTTTACTGCAATAAACCTGGCTTCTGCCTACAGTTTACTTGGGAAAAGGACTATCCTACTGGGTTTTGACCTGCGTAAACCTAAGATATACCAGGATTTTGACTTAACCAATGAAAAAGGGATATCCACATGGCTGATTGGCAAGGATAAACTTCATGAGATAGTTCAAAAGACGAGTCATGAAAACCTGTCTGTAATTTCAGCAGGCCCCATTCCTCCTAATCCCTCCGAGCTAACCGCCCTCAATAAGACAGCAGAGCTCATTAACCTTTTGAAGGAAGAATATGATGATATAATTATTGACTCATCACCAATAGGGGTTGTCTCTGATACTCTGCACCTTGCTTCTCTGTCTGATTCATGTCTGCTGGTTGTCAGACCACGGAGAACTCTTAAGAATCTGTTCGTCAACACCCTGAACGAGATAAAAATAAATAGCACTAAAGGAGTTGGGCTGGTGGTTAACGATATTCAATCAGACAGCAGATATTATGGATACGGTGAAAAGTATGGTTACACAAATGACAAGAAAAAGTCAAGAAAGAAGATTCCCGGGAAGATAAAACCAAGTAAGCGCTGAGGACAATATTTCTGATTGAAAGCTTGGTAATGGCAATCAGAATTTTATAAACTTTCTTGTTGACAGAATTTCCTTGTCTTTTGACAGTATTACCACGTAGGTTCCCGATGGAATATCAGGCATGCTTAAAGGCAAAGTATTGGTGTCACCACTGATCTTTACCTTTGAGATTTGTTGTCCGGATAGGCTTACAATGGACAGGGTTCGTTCTTCAACCGACAGTGATGGGTCAAGGTCAACGTTGAATGATCCGCTGTTCGGATTGGGATATATACTGATATAATCGGTGTTATAGTCAAAAAGATCATCAATAATCAGCTGCAGTGAGGCAGTATTTGATGCACCAAGATTATCGAAAGCAATCACCTGAATATCATATCTTCCTGTGTCTACATCACTCATGATGAAAATAAACGGTGCCGAGTATTTTTCTTCAATGACCACATCACCGTTCTTAAGGACTACTTTATTGATGTTTCCATCCGGGTCGGTTGCTTCAGCTAGAATTGTAACGTTGTCGTGTTTCCTGGGCTTCTTCCTGTTAGTCACAGAGATGCTTACATTTGGAAGCTGGTTGGTAGCTGAGGCTGACTTCTCAACAGTAACTGAAACAGCCAATGAGGTAGTTCTAAGGTTCAGCTGATCGATGGCTATGGCAGTCAATGAGTATGTTCCCTCTGCAACATCTTTCCAAACAAATGTATAGGGGCTTGCGCTTAATTCTCCGATTTTCAGGGTTCCCTGGTAGAATTCAACTCTGCTTAGATTATTGTCGGGATCAGAAACCGTAGTTTCAATTGTGATGGTAGCAGGTGCAATGTATGAATTGCTTTTGGTAGGAGATGAGATGCTAATTACAGGCGGTTGATTAGCATTGCCAACATTGTTTGTAACAGTCTGTGCCGAGAACGAGTCAGCTTGTCCACCGGCAGTAGTCTGAATAGGGTTTGAGGCAGGTTTGGTATAGGCAACAGTTACTGAATTACCAAATACAACAGGGCTGGCCAGGGTCAGAAGGACCTTTGTTCCGGAGACAGCCACCGAGGTAACGGTGCGGGTTTCGTTGTTAACTCTGACGCTGAATGCTGAAACAGAGGGGATAATATTTGCAAGAGTTAGGTTATAATTTAATTCGAGTCTTGCCGGAGTGACGTTTTCGATGACAGCGCTGACAAAAGCCGGAGTTGGTGCCGCCACATTGTTTGTAACAGTCCGTGCTGAGAAGGAGTCAGCCTGTCCACCGGCGGTAGTCTGGATAGGATTTGAGGCAGGTTTGGTATAGGCAACAGTAACTGAATTTCCATATGCAACAGGACTGGCCAGGGTCAGAAGGACCTTAGTTCCGGAGACAGCCACCGAGGTAACGGTGCGGGTTTCGTTGTTAACTCTTACGCTGAATGCTGAAACAGAGGGGATAATATTTGCAAGAGTTAGGTTATAATTTAATTCGAGTCTTGCCGGAGTGACGTTTTCGATGACAGCACTAACAATAACAGGCACTGCCGGCGGAGGCTGAGTATTTTCTTCATATGAGGATTCATACCAGCCAAGATCTGGTGCTGAACCATAATAAGGCAATCCAACATTAATCCCAGCATCAATAAGACCACTTCCTTCTTTTAGTTTCATGAAGTCAGTTACTGGCAATGATCCATCTGGATTCCTGCTGGCGTATAAACTTGTGGTATCAAGACTAACAAAATCCACAGCAGAAACTATATATTCTAAGTTCCAAGTATTGTGATCATCAATTACATTTGGTTCATTAAACAAATAAGTTGAAGCAGATTGATGTCTAAAAGAAATATTATTTCGATAAATTCTCTGATTCATGTCATCAGAGGAGTTTAGATTCATGAATCCATACAAGTCATTATAGGAAACATTATTGTAACACTCAATATGGCTTGAGGGTCTTGACCTATTATTTTCATTATAGGCAGACCACTTATTATTAATTGATATACAGTTTTTTAGTACTCTTTGTAGTTTGCCATCACATGAGTTTATATGGCCAAGTTTATATCCAGTTCCATCACCCAGATCATATCCGTTACTCATTGACCAACATCCTTCCCAAACCACGAGTCCATCGTTATACATTGAATCCCATCCATCATCCGAGTTGTTCCATGCTCTGCATTTGATGTATCTAATAGTTCCAGACCCTCCTGAAGAAGTAGTATAATATCCGTCAGATCCTCCACCTGAGTATGTTGACATGTTAGAATTATAATTGCCATAGGAGTCACAGTTATAATAAAGTATGTTATTTGAAGATCCATCAGAAAAGCCTGTATAACCGTGATTATAACTTTTACAATTTTCAAATGTTACGTAATCACAATTGTAGAGGTTTGTCCCCCCTGCTATATGATCCCTTAACAATTGCTTGTTATTTCTGAAGTGGAGTCCACGGAACAAAATGTAACTCTTGGAGTTTAAATAAAGTGCATATGAATAAGTGGTACGGGTTTTATTTGAGCAATCCAAAATTGGGACTTCTCCCGGAAAGTTTAAAAAATGAATCCAAGCCGAAGATGTTCCACTATTTACAGGACCAATATTTCCTGATGGTAGAGGGTATGAATACACACCTCCTCTAAAAAAAATTGTATCCCCAGGTTTAGCTGTTTCGAATGCTTTAGACCATGTTGACCATGGGTTGTTTAGCGTACCTTGATTATTGTCATTTCCGGTTGTGGACACATAAAATGTGTTTGCCAATGAGTTCAGATTTATGCAAAAAAAGCACAGTAAATAAAGACTTCTTGGCTTGAACACATTTTTGATAAATAACGCAATATTGTTGACTAACATATTCAAAATTTTGACGAAGTTACGATTTTTTAAACGGTTAGGAAAAAAATATGTTTCAAAAGATCGTATTTTATTAACAACCATTGATGGCAAAGGATAGCCTTACATACTTTATGTCATATGCAGAGGGACACTAAGTTATTATTGAGCTCATTTTTTCTATTAAATCTTTTAAATTGGATATCTATTGTAGAATTCAAGTACGGTATTCCGCTTATAATTAAATATATACTATCTATTGGAATATTAAGCATAATTGTTTGGTATTGGATGAACCAACGAGTTCGACCCAGGCCGGGGAGTCTTTTCTATCCAATAATAGTGTTTTTTGTTTCTTGGTCTGTTCTGTTGATCGTTCAAGCTGTTCTCAACTTTGATGACCTATTTTATCTACAAAGAGTATTTGGTCAACGTTTTTTTTTCATACCCTATGTTTTGCCTATTTTTATTTTATTCTCAAAATTCGACATTCAGTTTTTTGGATTGTATTTTAGAGTAGCCAGCTTCAGCCTCATATTTGCTACTATAATGCAATTGACAATAATTGTAACTGGGATGGACAGGGTCACATGGTTTGAGCAGACGACCAGGATATTCATTTTTGATATAGGCAGTAGTTTTGTGATATTGACTTCACACCTATTTTTTAAAAGAAAGATCACCTATATTTCTATTTGCTATTTTACAATTTATCTTTTTATTTGGTCATACTTTGGCCGAAGAGGCATGATGATTGAATATTCCTTAATACTATTTTTAATGCTTATTCTTAGAATTAGAAGTCCTCTCCTGAAACGGATAGATCGAATGCAGATTTACTTTATTGGAATAGCAATGGTTCTAATTTTGGTCAACTTTAGCTATCTTTTTTTACAGACATATGCCTTCCAAAGAGGATTCGATCGAAGCGCCTTTGAAGCTTCCAGAGGGATTGTATTCCAAGATTTTTTCCAAGACTTTAATTCCATTCAAGATTGGTTATTAGGACGTGGATTGTTGGGTACGGTTACACGAAGCATTTTGGGGTATGATGAGGCCGGGTTTATTGAAAATGGATTTCTTAATATTTTGTTAAAGGGAGGAGTGTTATATTCGCTGCCATTTCTAATTATACTATTTAGAGCTTCCTATCTTGGTTTTTTTAGATCACATAATGATCTTACTAAGGCTTTAGCACTAATAATATTGGTTCATATTATTATGATGGCATATTTCAATCTTCCTGATTATTCTCCCAAATACATATTAACCTTGATTGCGACCGCTTCTTGCTTTAATTCTGATTTAAGGAAAATTAGTAACGAGGAAGTTGTACGAGTTTTGAACTTGAAGTGAGCAATAGTGATGATTATTTGTTCGTTTAATTAAAAGTATGATGAAAGTACTTTGGTTTTCAAATACATCGTGTAATGCTTCAGAATACCTTGGCGACGGACCTGTTGGAGGTGGCTGGCTTAAGTCTCTAGATCGAGCCCTTCAAAATGAAGTCGAACTACATATTGCCTTTTATTATCCTAAAAGAGATAACCCATTTAAGTATCAGTCAACATTATATTATCCAATTAGTAAGGGGAATTGGAAGCTTAAGGCTATTCTCGGAATCTTCTGGGGAGGAAATGTGCAGAAGGAGGAGCAGGATAAGTATATTAAAATCATCGAAGAAATCAATCCCGATATCATTCATATACATGGAACTGAGAATGCATATGGTTGCATAATACCTAAGATTAAGAAACCCATTGTGGTTTCTATTCAAGGATGTATGACAGTTTATCACCATAAATTCTTATCAGCATTCTCTCTCCGGGAGTTGATCCTAAGCTCATTTTACAGGGGTAAAGGCATACGTCAATTCATTCGTAATAAGTCATATAGAAGATCTTATCGGGAGTTTGGAACTTTAGCAGAAAGAGAACAACTATACTTGAAAGAAGCTCAGTATATTATTGGACGGACCGCTTGGGATCGAAGGATTACATCAATTCTAGCTCCATCAAGTAATTACTATCATGGTGATGAATTATTGAGGAATTCATTTTATAGCATGCAATGGCAAAGGCCTGATAATGAAACATTTATTATTCACTCCACCACTTCCAATAGTCCCTACAAAGGATTTGAAACTATATGTGAATCGCTATACATCTTAAGAGAGATTAAAAGTTTAAATGTAATGTGGCAAGTCGCAGGACTAGATGAATATGACACTATTGTGAGGATCACTAAGAAAAAACTTAAGGAACGATTTCCTAGAAACGGGATTATCTACCTTGGATCGTTGGATGAAAAACAGCTTGTTGATTCATTATGCAGAGCTTCAGTTTATGTTTCTCCTTCACATATAGAGAATAGTCCAAACAGTTTATGCGAAGCTATGCTTATCGGTATTCCTTGTATTGCAACCTTCGCAGGTGGGACAGCTTCTATACTTGTTGACCGTGCTGAAGGTATTTTAATTCAGGATGGAGACCCTTGGTCAATGGCTGGGGCTATATTGGAGATTTATTCTAATCCCAAGATTGCTCAAGTATATGGTAAGAATGCTCGCGAAAAGGCATTAATACGTCATAATTCCTCACGGGTAGTAAGATGCTACCTTGACATCTACAAGGATATAATTAGGAAACAAAAAAAGTATTTAACCTAATTCTGTATTTTATTTATCAAGAGGATGAAAGTTATAGTCTTGAATAGTTTTAATGTTTTTTCCGAGAACAATGCAACCTCCAATAGATGGAGAACACTTATAGAAGGGCTTGCAAGTCATGAGGTCCAAATCTTGTATTTAATTACTTCTGGCTATAAGTCAGCATATGAAAAGTTAACATTCGGGAAAGGCGGTTATTTAAATACTAAAATCCAATATATGTATTTAACGTGCCAGAATCGATATAATTATATTCCGGCAAGAATAAACAACTATCTTATAAATAGTATCTATGCATGGGCTAACTCCATTACTTTAAGAAAGATAGTTAAGTCGATTGCTCCGGATTATATTTTAATAAGTCCTACTTTCGATGCCATTTTAACTTTTAGCAAAACATATACAAGAAACGAAGTAAGTGCTCAAGTAGTTACAGAATTGAATGAATATAATGATATCTGGGATATCCATGCCACCAATAAAATTCAGAAATGGCGAAACAGGAAGTATAATACTCTGTTGAGAAAAAAGCTATTCCCTAAGTTAGACATCTGCCTCGTTATGACAGATGTGTTGATAAAGCATTATAGAAAATTTCAATATTGCAAAGAATCTTTGATTTTCTTTAAAGTACCAATGACTGTCGATCTAAAAAGATTCGATACATTTTCAATTAATACGAAGTTTGAAGGACCATACATTGCATATTGTGGATCAGGTGGATTTTATACTAACGGACTTGATATTCTAATTCGCTCTTTTTCTCTTATTTCAGAAGACTTCCCTAATCTGAGATTATTAATTGCTGCATTCTGGGGGCAGGACGGAGATAGGATGCTTGAATTAATCAATGAGACTAAACTGAACAAAAAAGTAGTGTACCTTGGTGTATTGGGGAGAGACGAAATTCCTCCTTTTCTTCAGGGAGCTGAAGCGTTAGTATTACCTCGACCAGAATCAAGGCAAGCAAGTGGTGGCTTTCCAACGAAACTAGGAGAATACCTAGCTACAGGTAGACCAGTTTGCGCCAGTAGGGTTGGAGAAATTCCAAATTACTTAATTGATGGAATCTCAGCCTATTTACATGAGCCGGGGAATATATTTGATTTAGCAGATTCTTTAAAAAGAGTTCTAAACAATAAAGAGGAGTCACTAAAGATAGGGCTGAATGGAAGATCTGTTGCTCAACATCACTTCAATATGGAGGTTCAGGCAGATAGGATTTTTGATTTATTGAAAAAGCGATCTATAACTGACTGACTGATATCTTGAAGTAAAATATAAGAAAACATATGAGGTTAAAATACTTTCAAACTGATGTGATACATTCTCTTCTTAACCTTCCAGGGTGGCATACTAAGAAGAAGATAATGGCTATAGTGTCTGATGATTGGGGGAGTATCCGTACGCCATCTTTGCAAGTTCTTGAAGAACTTCGAAGGTATCGTGGCTCTGAGAGTTTATCACCATATTTAAAAAACGATTCTTTAGAAACCAAAGAGGATTTACAAAGCCTTTTTGAGGTACTACTTTCCATTACTGATAATAATGGGAATCACCCTGTAATTACCGCTAATACAGTTATGGTAAATCCGGACTTTGATAAAATCAAGTCATGCGATTACAAAGAATATTATTATGAACTTTTTACTGATACCTACAAGAAGGACACCAATCGCAAGGATCTTTTGAATTTTTGGAAAGAGGGGATAGACAAAAATATTTTCTTCCCTCAATTTCATGGACGTGAACATCTAAATGTTATCCGTTGGCTAGCTGCACTCCAAATGGGAGAAGAGCCCATGCTCACTTTATTTAAATATGGTATGTTTGATTTAAGTACCGAAAACACTTCTATCGTTGATTCTTATATGTGTAATCTTAATTTAAGTAAAAATGGAGAATTACCGTTTCTTCAGGAATCTCTCATAGACGGATTAAGAATCTTTAGAGAAATCTTTGGCTTCAAATCGAGGACCTTCATTGCTCCTAGCTATGTATGGAGCGAGAATGTGGAGCAGACACTTTATGAACATGGTGTTTTTGGTATTCAGAGCAATTGGTTTCAACTTATTCCCTCGGCCACTTCTTCAAAAAAGAGGTTTAAGAAAAGATTTCACTACACAGGGCAATCAAATTCTTTAGGTCAGGTTTATCTGGTGCGAAATGCACATTTCGAACCTTGCATGAGACCTAATTTCGACTTTCGAAGTGATGTCTTAAGAAGAGCAAGGATTGTATTCGCAGTTGGCAAGCCATTGATTCTTAGTGCTCACCGCCTAAATTTTATTGGATCAATATCAAAAAAAAATCAATTAGAAAATCTCAAATTGCTTAAGCACTTGCTTAGCGACATCAAACACCAATGGCCAGATATCGAGTTTGTTAACATTGCACATCTCTTCGCTCTTATTCAAGGGAATAATACTAAGTATAGTTAAGTTACAAACATTTGGTAAAGGCAAATGATCACTATTCTCATTTTAGATTAATGTTTAGAATCATTCCAAGAACATTACGAGCTTATGCTTTTCAATTCTCTTGATTTCCTGTTCTACTTCGTATTTGTTACGACGGCATATTTTCTATTCCCACATAAGTACCGCTGGATACTGCTATTGGCAAGCAGCTGCTACTTTTACATGTCTTTTGTGCCTGCTTATATCCTGATCCTGCTTTTTACTATCATAACAGGCTATCTGGCAGGTATATATATGGAAACGAGGCCACATAAAAAAAGAACCTTCTTTCTCGCCGGGTTAATTGTAAACATCGGAGTCCTTGCCTTCTTTAAGTACTTTAACTTCCTGAATGAAAACCTGGGATTTATGCTTGGGGGTGTTGGCATGAAAAACCCCGTCCCATACCTGAATATAATTTTGCCCATTGGCCTTTCATTTCACACCTTCCAGGAAATGAGTTACCTGATTGAGGTCTACCGGGGAAAGCAAAAAGCTGAGCGCCATTTCGGCATTTTCTCAGTTTATGTGATGTTCTATCCCCAATTGGTCTCTGGCCCGATTGAAAGACCTCAAAACCTTCTGCATCAGTTTTTTGAGAAACACAATTTTAGCTACCAGGATCTCACAGAAGGATTGAAACTTATGCTGTGGGGCCTATTTAAAAAGATTGTAATTGCAGACAGACTTGCCATCTATGTAGATGCAGTCTACAATAACGCATCTCACCACAACGGCATCACTTTCCTCCTGGCAACCGTTTTCTTTTCATTCCAGATTTATTGTGATTTTTCAGGTTACTCAGATATGGCTGTGGGGGCCGCCAGAGTAATGGGTTTCAAACTTACCAATAACTTCAATCTGCCATATCTTTCCAAATCAGTCGCAGAATTCTGGAGTAAATGGCACATCAGCCTCTCTAACTGGCTTCGTGATTATATATACCTGCCTATGGTATCCACACTGTCAAAAAAGATTACAAAAAAGAAAGTGATGGGAATTGACAGGCCGGTATGGCTCTATTCAGGAGCTACCCTGGTTACCTTCATTGTAAGCGGCATATGGCACGGGGCTGCATGGACCTTTGTTATGTTGGGATTGGTGCATGCTTTTTTCCTGATATTCGCTATCGTTACAAAATCCTTCCGGTTGAATATGGCCACGAAAACAGGCATTACCAAAGTCCCGTTCCTCTATGACTTCCTCCAGATAATCATTACTTTTTCACTCGTTACATTTGCATATATCTTTTTCCGGGCAAACAGCTTCAGTGATGTATCTTTGATAATAAAGAGCTTTGTGCATATGAAAGGTCCGGTGTTCTACGAAAACTATAAAGACATAGCATACCCGGTAATCGGTATACTGTTTCTGACATTTGTTGAACTGAAAAGAAGATACTTCAACGAATCTTTTGCTGTAATGAATAACAGAAAATGGTATGTCCAGTCAGCAGCCTGCGCTACCCTTATCATTGTTATTCTTCTAGTAGGTGTTTTTGACGGAAGTCAGTTTATTTACTTCCAGTTTTAATCTCCCAACCTGTTTTCTCAGTGTTACTAAACAAAAGAAGACTGACAGAAACTGATCAGCCTGCTTAATCTTTGCAATATAATGCATCTGAAAAAACTATGTCTTGTTATCCCCTCCCTGCAGGCAGGAGGAATGGAACGAGTGATGTCTGAGCTGGCTTCAAATTTCGCCGAAAGATCTGATCTTAAAGTGCATATTGTACTATATGGAATTACGCGGGAATTATTTTATCCCCTTCGGGGAGAGATAATTATTCATACACCGGCCTTCAGGTTCAATAATAGCCTCAGGGTTTTCAGTACAATGCGGACGATGCTTTACCTGAGAACAGAAATCAGAAAGATTTCGCCTGATGTAATCCTGAGTTTCGGAGAGTACTGGAACAGTTTTGTCCTGATTACTCTTAAACTACTTCCTTATCGCATTTATATTTCGGACAGATGCCAGCCGGACAAAGTTCTGGGAAAATGGCATGACTGGCTGCGCAAGAAGCTATATCCGGGGGCTTCAGGAATCATTGTGCAGACCAAAAAAGCAGAGGAAATATATAGATCTGAATATAAGAACAGAAATATTCACACTATTGGAAATCCTGTGCGGTCTATTGCCACCAGGAGCAATGTACAGCGGGAGAATATAATACTCACAGTGGGACGCCTGATTAAATCAAAGAATCATGACAAGCTGATTGAGATATTCATCAGGATTTCCAAACCTGACTGGAAGCTGGTTATTGTTGGATATGACCATCTTAAACAGAATGTCTCCGAAAACCTGTTCAGAATAATTAGGGAAAACAGAGCTGAGGATCGAATTATTTTGGCCGGAAAACAGACTGATGTGGAGTCGTTTTACCTGCAAAGCAAAATATTCGCCTTTATCTCCGATTCTGAAGGGTTTCCCAATGTAATAGGTGAAGCAATGGCGGCAGGATTACCGGTAATTGCATTTGACTGTATCGCAGGCCCATCAGAAATGATAGAGAATGATAAGAATGGAATCCTTGTACCGTTATATGATTACAGGACTTTCGAGGAAAAACTGAACGCTCTTATGGATGATCAGGACCTTAGAATCAGGCTTGGCGAACAGGCAAGAACTGATATAAGAAGGTTTTCTGTCGATGTGATAGCAGAAAGATATATAAACATACTTACCGGAGAACAGAAGGAATAACTGAAACTTAATAGATACAAAATGAAAACACTAATTACCGGAGGAGCCGGATTCATAGGTTCTGCAGTTGTCCCGGCACTTATGAATGAGGGTTACGATATCAATGTGCTTGATAATCTGTCATTTGGTAGCAGGGAGTTTATAAACATCAGTGATGAGCATTTCTTTCTGGCGGATATCAGGGACTACGACAGAACCAAAGAGATTATTGAACGGGTCAATCCGGAGATTGTGATTCACCTGGCTGCCATCCATTTCATACCATATTGCAATCAGCACCCCTTTGAAGCTGCAGATACGAATATAAGGGGGACAATGAATGTACTGAAAGCCTGTGGTAGCAGTACCAATTTACAGAGGATTTTCTTTGCCTCCACCGCTGCAGTTTACCCGGTTTATGATGGAGCCCTTGCAGAAACATATATTTTACATCCTCTTGACATATATGGTCTGAGTAAGCTTACCGGCGAGCATCTATGCCGTGAGTTTTACCTGGAGACAGGTATTGATACAATTGTCTGCAGGTTCTTTAATGCTTTTGGTCCAAACGAAACAAATCCCCACCTGATTCCCGAGATTGAGAAACAACTGCGTAGTGGAAGCCGGGTGATCCAACTTGGGAACCTTACCCCTAGAAGAGATTTCATTCATACCTACGATATGGCTTCGGCCGTATTACACCTGTTGAAGCTGAAAAATCCAGGATACGAAACCTTTAATCTAGGACGCGGGATTGAATATTCTGTAGTAGATATCGTTAATTCATTCGAGAAGAAACTTGGCGAAAAGATTGATATAGTGATTGATGCTGCCAGAGTCAGAAAGGTGGAACGGGAACATTTACTTGCGGATGTTTCAAAGCTTAAGGATTACACCGGTTGGGAGCCGGTCTGGGGAATAGATGAAGGCATAGGAAACCTTATACAGAGTTGGTAAAAAAATTAACTGACCAATTATACTACTATGGACAACAGGAAAATGAAGCTAGGGATAATTTTTAACTTTAACCCTTCCTGGATGGGAGGGATAATCTATATTCTGAACCTGATCAGAACTCTTAATTTCCTGGATGATAATGAGAAACCTGAAATTGTTCTGTTTTATCGCCAGGATCTGAAAAGATTCGTGGACCAGGTTCAATATCCATATCTGGAGACAGTTGAATGGGAATTTCCCTCTGTTTACCGAGGATATTTCAGATCGTGGATTACCGGCAAGAATGTATTTGTGGACAAAATACTGAAGTACAAATCTCTTGATGGCTTATATCCACTGCATGACTTTCCGGTTCATTCCTTATGCAGTACAAGATTGGTGTGCTGGTATGCTGACCTCCAACACAAGCACTACCCTGGCTTTTTCCGTAAGCGTAAACTATTGGAGCGTTCAATGCGGATCAGGTTTATTCTACGGAATGCAGACCACCTCGTTTTATCAAGCTCTGCAGTAAGGGATGATTTCAACAGATTTTTCAAAATAAGAGATCGAATGAAAGTCCATATTTTCCATTTCGTGTCTGTGATTGATGATCTATCCGGGCTTGAAATTCAATCAGTTAGAGAACAATACGGGCTGCCTCAAAAGTATTTTATGATTTCCAATCAGTTTCACAAACATAAAAATCACAAGGTCTTGCTATTAGCCCTGGCAAAGCTAAAACAAATAGGGTCCGAGGTCCATCTTGCTATGACCGGGCGTTTTCCTGCGGCATCTCATTCTCCGTATATGAAAGAACTTCATGAATTGATCAATCAGCACAACCTGCAGTCTCAAATAAATATGCTCGGAATTATTCCCCGAAAGGAACAACTTTTGCTGATGAAACATTCTCAGGCTGTGATACAGCCCAGCCTGTTTGAAGGATGGAGTACAGTAATAGAGGACGCCATGTCATTACAGGTTCCTGTGATTGCTTCCAATATTCCTGTCAATATTGAACAATTAGGTGAGAAAGGTAAGTATTTTAACCCTCACAATGAAGATGAACTTGCTGCGATCCTTGCCAATTATCCTGCAAGAGAAAATGAAGTCCTTTTATATGAGGATTACAAAACCAGGGTGAGATCTGCTGCAAGGGAATTTATCAGAATCTTTTCCTGAGCCTAATTTCACATAATCCTATGCAGGAAATTTTAAAACTCTATATTAAAAACCTTCCCGGCTGGAGAACAAAAAGAAAACCGGTGGTTTTCATCTCAGATGACTGGGGAGACAATAGGATACGGAGTGAAGATGATTATCATAAATTAATTGAATCGGGTATTCCGGTAGACAAATCGATCCATACTAAATACGGAGCCCTTGCTTCGCAGTCTGATCTCTATAACCTGTTTGAAATCTTAACCCGGTTTAAAGACAAAACGGGAAGAAATGTTGTTATTACGCCCTTCGTAATCATGACAAATCCTGATTTTGACAAAATCAGATCCGACAGATTTGAAAAGTATCATTATGAGATATTCACTGAAACGATAAAAAATTCTTACAGGGGTGAGGAGACTCTGAAAGCATGGGAAGACGGTATTGAAGCCGGAATATTCTTGCCCGAACTGCACGGCAGAGAACATTTCAATGTTCCACAGTGGCTGAAGTTTCTAAAAATGGGTGACAAAAACCTGCTGAAGGCTTTTGAATTCCATTATGCTTATCTAAGGACTTATGATATGAAAGTTAATCCTGTCTACGCATTTTATTTTGACAACCAAAACGATTTTGAATTTTTGAATGAATCATTAAAAGATGGTGTAAGATTATTTCAGGAAACATTCAAGCGAAATCCTACGGTATTTAATCCCCCAAACGGGATGTTCCATAATATGTTCTATAAGCAGCTTGCAGAGTCTGGCATTCAATCTGTTAATACGAAGCATTTCAGACTTCAGCCTGACACCAGAGGTGGGATTACCAGGAAACATTTCAGATTTGGACATGTTTCAGATGAGGGCATAATCCATTTTGTATCAAATTGTGCTTTTGAACCGGCATCATGGGACTATAAAGGAATCGGCAAAACATTAAAGCAGGTAGAGGTAGCGTTCAATTGCGGGAAGCCTGCACTGATAAATACTCACAGAGTCAATTTTATTGGTTCCAGAAATAAGAGTGTCAGCAACAAAAGCCTTACAGAGCTTGCTTTGCTCATCCAGGCAATGATTAATAAATGGCCTGACATTGAATTTCTTGGTGCTGGTGAATTTGTTACACTTCTCAAAATGAGTGCATGAATAAGGGTCGGAGGAAAATAGTTTTTGTAAACCAGTCGGCAGGTTATCTGACGATTGAGAATATCAACGAATTTGCAGGGTACTTTGATGATCTGGCCTTGTTGTATGGTACAATGACCCCAAACCAATATCCCCTTGACAATAGAGTTACATGTGTGAGAGTTATCAAAAAAACCCGAAAATCGAACCTGGGTAAGGTATTGAGATGGTCACTGGCATCACTGCAGATTCACCTCTATCTGGCATTCAGGTTCAAAGGGTACGAAATATTTTATTATACACTTCCTCCTTTCTCCTATTTAAGTTCGCTGATCTTAAGAAGGAAGTTTTCGATTATGGTTTTTGATGTCTACCCTGACATTCTAGCCTCTTTTGGCATCGGTAAGAAAAATCTGATTTACAGGCTCTGGAGCATGGCAAATAGAAGACTCTTTGCAAAAGCCCATAGAATATTTACTATTAGCAATAGTCTCCGTGATGTTTTGAGTCAGTATGTTCCGGTAAATAAAATAGAAGTTGTAACACCCTGGGGATCAATTTCAAACTTAACTCCCGTGCCTAAGTATGAGAATCCGTTCACTAAGGAACTGGGTCTTGAGAAAAAACTTGTGGTACAGTATTCCGGTAACATAGGAATGACGCATAACGTTGAGCTACTGGTAGAACTTGCGAGGGACTTAAAAGAATTTTCAACGATAAGTTTTGTTATAATCGGTAGAGGCAAGAAGGTAGGTTTAATAAGAAAACTTATAGAAAAATATTCATTGGCAAATTGTATTCTTCTTCCTTTTCAGCCAGAAAACAGAATCCTTTACAGTCTGTCAAATGCAGATATTGGAGTTGTAATGCTTGATGATAAAGCGGGGCGGTTCAGTGTCCCAAGCAAAGTTTACAATATTATGGCTGTCGGGTCTGCACTATTGGCTATTGCATCTCCGGAATCGGACCTTGGTTCTATTGTCAGCCGATATGAGAACGGAGTTTGTATCCCTGCTAATGAACACGAAGCGATCAAGAATTACTTAATTGAGATGAGTATAGATCATGAAAAGCTTGCCCAATACAGGATAAACTCAATCAGGGCCGCAGCCGATTTTACATCGAAGAACGCAAAATTGATTGCAGATTCATATCTTATGGAGGAATAACCTTATGTTATTACTTGGTGACATTGCTTCTCCGGATAAAAGCTATAGTGAACAGCTTAATGAGCAACTTTGCAGATTTCAAGGTATATTTAGTGGTCAACCTATGGTATGCAACCTTGAAGGACTGGTTTGCGACATAGCGCCGAAAACTGTCAATACCCCCGTACTTTACAACCATTCATCAGTTATTCCTGTCTTAATGCGCCATGGTTGCAGGGCAGTCTGTCTCTCCAATAATCATTCTCTCGATATGCCTGGCTTATTTGATGAAACCAGAAGCATTCTTGATACTTATGGGATTAAACTTGCCGGTGCCGGAAAATCCAGGGTAGATGCCGCAAAGCCTGCTGAGTTCCACCAAGGTGACATGGAAATCCTCCTTTTTAATTCGACCTGGCATGTACTATTGCAGCACAGAAAGAATCCAACCAACGGTGTCTATATTAACACGATAAATGAAGACAGGCTGATCAGAGAAGTAAGTCACTGCAGGGGAAGAAAAAAGGACGCCATTATTATAATATATCTGCATTGGAACTTTGACCTTGAAACACTACCCTTCCCTGTTCACAGGATATTTGCCCGTTCTCTTATTGATAATGGTGCTGATCTTGTTGTTGGGAGTCATTCACATTGCGTTCAGGGCGGAGAAAGGTATAAGAACGGATATATTGTATATGGCCTTGGCAATTTTTTCATGCCATGGAATACCTATATAAATGGGACAATCAGGTTTCCGGAACTGGCAAGAATTGAAATGGTCTTCGAATGGGACCCTGACACAAGGCTGGCCAGGGCACATTTTTTCAAGTATGAAAATGACAAGGATAATCACAGGCTTGAACTTATTGAAAGTCATGATTTTGATGATAGCCCTTTACTAAAAAAGTATAGTCCCTACCAGGAACTTACAGAAAAAGACTATTTGACATTCTTTAAAAAAAACAGAAGAAAGAAATTGTTTGTTCCGGTGTTTGTTAGTTACAACAATAATTTTGTAACATACCTGCAGAGTATATTTACAATCTGGCGCATCAGACTTGCAAGACTTTTTGCGAAGCTAAAACTCAGGGATTGGAATAACTGACTCAAATGAAATGGGAACAAAGGCTTTGACAACGGCATTATTTAAAACCTATAATTACATTAATGGAGGATTGCTTGGTTATTTCCATGGAGAAGCTAAAGCCTTCAATGAAAAAGGAATTTCTGACCGGCGAGCATTAACCTCATATCTTCGTCGATGGGGATTTGCTACTCAGTTGGAGAAAAATCCTGCAATGGATAAGGTCGCTCTCAAGGTATGGATAAATAAAACTGACCCCAGGAGAGTTCATTCGTGGGCATATACAGGAGGTTCATACGGAGAACCCCTGCGTGTTCCGTACTCCAGGACGAGAGCCCTGATCCGGACAGCATCCATCCTCTATTTCAACCAGTTGGGGGGCTACACAATTGGGGAACCATATGCACTGATCAGAGCCAAAGACAAAGCTGCATACATGAAATTCCTGCGAAATGAAATGATTATAGTTCCATATGATACTTCGTCAAAACGGATTGAAGATATGGTCACAGAGTTAGTGCGGCGACGCACAGTTTTGCTTATGGGGTATCCTTCGGTAATATATGACATGGCTGTCTTTCTGCGTGAAAATAATAAGTTTCTTCCGGGTCTACGGATCAGGAACATAATCACTGTCTCTGAACCTTTGGAACCTTTTAAGCGCAACATTATAAGGGATACATTTCAATGTCCTCTCACAGACAGGTATAGCAATGAAGAGGTTGGTATAATAGCTCAGCAGAAGTTTCCGGGAGATGAATACCATATAAACCGGCACGGGCTGTTCGTTGAAGTAGTAGATCCTTCGACACTATTACCCGTGTCCCAGGGGGAAAAGGGTAAAGTATTGGTTACTGACATACATAATGATCTTATACCTATGATACGTTACGATACAGGAGACATGGCAAAGGCATGCTGTTATAATGAAGATAATCTCATTTCAATAGACCATATTCTGGGACGAATCACAGAGGTAATTACTAATCCTGAAGGAAAACCGGTTTCTCCACTGACCATAGGACCCTTCATTTATAAACCGCTTTCAAAAGAAAACAAATTGGTTCCATATCAGTTTGCTCAGACAGGAACATCAAAATATGAGCTTCGGTTAAAAGCGGACAGCGGAGATATTGGCAATGCTCTATCGGGGACGATTTTGTCAGGTCTGAAGGACCTTTTAGGATCTAATGCGGAGGTTTCTCTTATCTTGGTAAAAGACATAGAATGCCTGCCTTCTGGTAAGAGACCAGTCTTCAAAAATGAAATCCCGGCCGGTTCCTCCTTAGATGAATGACCGCAATCGATTGAAAATCAGCTATAAAACCAGCGCATTCAATGATTCGAGTCCTTTTATACATTAAGCATAACCTTCCTGGGGTCTGGAAACTGACAGAAACTGTAAACGGAATCTTATTCAAACTTCTTTACTGGAAGCGGTTTAATGAGGCTGTCAGCCGGGTGCTGGATTCTTCACCAGGTAGTGAATATGAATACAGGTTGTTGCAGCCAGATGACCTGAAGTCTTTGGAAGCTTTGCTTATAAATCAAAAACCTGACCGGTTGGAATACTTCAATCCACATGCCTTTGATTACAAATCGCTTCTTAATGTATGTAATAATCCGGCCTTTTTTATGTTTGGAGTATTTAAAGGGGAGGAACTGGTTGGTTATTTCTTTCTCCGTTGTTTTTGGAACAGGAAGTGTTTCGTTGGCAGAATTATTTGTCCGGCATATGAGGGCAAGGGAATAGGAAAAGAAATGAACAGGATCATGTATAACACTGGATGGATGGCAGGATTCAGGGTACTATCGACTATATCGAGAAACAATAAACTGGTAATGAGATCTCATGCGGGGAATCCTTATATGGTTGTCGTAAAAGAACTGAAGGATAATTATTTTATGGTTGAATTTCTGCAAGGGACCGACAAGGATGGAATCTAACTAAAAGTCATGAATTGTAGACCAAGGCTTAAGAGAGGTTTTGATATTGTTGCTTCCCTGACTGGGCTACTGTTTCTCAGTCCTTTTCTACTATTAGTTAGCCTGATAATAAGGCTTCAGGGGCAAGGACCGGTTATATTCCGGCAGGTTCGGACAGGTAGGTACGGGAGTCCTTTCGTTATCTATAAATTCCGCACAATGAAAATGAATTGCGGAGGCCATACAGTTACAATAAAAGGTGACGGAAGGATTACGGCAGTTGGTAGGGTTTTAAGAAAATATAAGATTGACGAATTACCAGAGTTATGGAATGTGCTAAAAGGAGATATGAGTTTTGTCGGTCCACGACCGGATATGCCGGAATTGGCCGGAACACTTACAGGCGATGATAGGCTCATCCTTGAGCTCCGGCCCGGTATAACCGGACCTGCAACTCTGAAATATGCAAACGAGGAGGATTTACTTGCTTCGAAAGCAGATCCTAAAAAGTTCAATGATGAAGTTCTGTGGCCAGATAAGGTCAGAATCAACCTGGATTACTACCGGAATATGAGCTTCATGGCTGATTTGAAAATTATTGCCAGGACAATATTCAGAAAATATCATTCTTACAGTTTTGAGCAGCAAAACAGCAAAATAGGCTCAGCCTGAAATATATCTATTTGAATAACCGGGTTTCATGAAAACTGATATATGTTAACCCAATAATTATGAAGCAGATATTATGAAGTTGTGGATACTTTACAGATCATTCTTTTTTTTACTTATGGTCGTGGTTGCCGACTGGATTACAGGAACTGCAGTGGCTCACCTATATAGAAAATCCCATGATATTACGATCTCCAAGATCAGATATACTTTTTTTCATACTGAAGAGGACATCTTGATTCTGGGGAGCTCGAGAGCCCAGCATCATTACAATCCGGAGACTCTGGTCAAAGGAACAGATCTGACTGCCTATAATGGCGGTCTTGGTGGTCAACCCCTGGCATTTTCATTGGTTCAGTTGTCGGAAACAGTAAGCAGGTATAAGCCGAAGGCTGTAATCCTTGATGTTACCCCTGACTTCAGATATGATCACGATTCAGATCCTCGCCTTAAAATCCTTGGACCCTATTTTAGGGCGGATACATTGGTAAGGAGCATTCTGCTTGATAACGGATCAAAGTTTGAGAGACTCAAATTTTTGTCATCTATTTACCCATATAATGGGATGCTTGCAGACCTTATTCTTGCATTTATATATGTGCCCAGGGTAAGTGCAAATGGGTATATTCCCAGCCCGTCAGGGATTATAGATCCTGGATGGCGATTAAGTGATAATGAACCACCATATAATGGAATACCAGAGAAGCAGAAGCAATACTTGAAAATGATAGCAGACCTCTGCAAGAATCAAAATGTGGACCTATGGATAGTAATTTCACCACTTTATAATACAACTGAAGGTGAGATGGAGATTAGTTTGGAAATCGAGGCTTTTGCCAAAGCGAATGGAATTACCATTCTGAATTTCTCACAGGCTATGACAGATTATCGTATGTTCAAAGATCACCTTCATCTGACTGCCCCCGGGGCAGAGATTTTTACATCAATGGTCCGTGACTCACTTTCCTTGCATCCAAGTAATCTTGCGGTTTATTTTCATTAGGATGCATTGTCCGTCTTCTATTTGGAAATAATATTCAATGAAGTCATAACAAGGCATTTGTTATAAGGCTGTAAATGATGATCAATAAGCTTCATTATCTTTTTTCACCATTGATCAGGAAGAATCTTATCACGAGCTTCTGGTATTTTGGCGGATCATTTGCAGGAATGCTGATCGCTATCTTTACTCAACCTGTTTTTTCACGCCATCTTGATCCCTGGGATTTCGCCGTTATGGGTTATTTTGCAACCATCCAGGGTTTTTTCATGCCAATGTTCAGCCTAAATTTCACCACATATTATCTGACAAGCTACTGGGATAAGAATGAAAGTGCTGGAAGGAACCTCTCATTTCATTTGAACACCCTTAACCTTGCAAATACAGTTGTAGCCGGGTTTGCAATGCTGATCATTACAATTTATTTCAAACTAGCCAGTGTTGCATTCCCATTGTTTCCTTTCGCAATACTTATTCTGATTAACTTATTTATTGAAAAATTCAAGGCATACTACCTGTTGAATTGCCGGATGAAAAAACTTGGTCCCAGCTATTTTCTTTTCACAATCCTGCATGTGATTCTTAACACCGGACTTGGATTACTTTTTGTGGTTAAGTATGGCTGGGGCGCTGAGGGTAGGATGCTTGGACAAACACTCTCAGTACTATTACTGGTAATCTTTGTAATTTCGGCCTTCATTAAAGGTAGGAACTACATTCCATCAATTCAGGTTAGGATAACTGATATACGGAAGGCATTGAGGTTTTGCTGGCCACTTATCCTGGGAAGTTATTTGTACTTCCCCGTAAGCAATCTAGATAAATTACTTCTGGAACGGGTCGGAAATGTTGAGGAGTTTGGCTATTATAACCTGGGGTCTTCTATGGCGGGTTATTTCAGTACCTTTTTTATTACTCTTTACATGGCATTTGAGCCAGATCTTTACAAATTGACCAGTCAGAGAAGAATCAAAGAATATTTTTTTCTGGGTTTTTTCTATGTTATTATAATAACCTCGGTTACTGCAATTGCCATTATTTTTTCAAAGGGGATCATTGCTTATTTAACCAGCAACAGGTACCCCGAAGCAGCAGTATATTTCAATATTGTAATTGTTTCAATGTGCCTGTACAACATCGGTGATATGTTTCAGCAAGTTTTCAACTCGCTTAACAAAACAAAGCTTGTCCTCGTCAGGAATGCCATGATGGGATTAATCAGTATTATTCTGTACATTTTTTTTATTGAAAAAATGGAGTATCTTGGAGCAGCCTGGGCAAAAGTCGTTATTTTTTCGTTCTATATTTTGCTGGGCTTGTTTCTCTTCCTGAAACAATTCCTCGGTAAGTTAGCGATCATAATTCGAAAAGGATGAAAGTTGCCGTGGTTCTTGGCTCTCAGTTACCGGTCCCTGCAGTGAAAGGAGGGGCAATTGAGACCTTGGTTACGAATCTGGTTGATCAGAATGAGATTTGTAAGGAAATGGAACTGACCATCATTTCATCCTATGACAGTCAGGCCGCAGAAGAAGCCGTAAAATATCGATCGACAAAGTTTAGATGGATAAAATATACTGTTTTCAACAAAATCATAAACCTATTTACCAGGATATATGCCAGGATTACTGGAACTGTTATTCCACATCTGGGAATTCTTCAGACTATACATATTCTGAGGACTGGCAGATATGATTATATTGTTGTTGAGGGTAGCATTCAAATGCTTTCAGCAATCTCTGGTAAGTTCGATCCTTCAAAGATATTGTTTCACCTTCACTCAGCGACGCTGTTCGCAAAACCGGAGGTTTTTAGTTTGTGTAAAAAGGTCATCGTGGTTAGCGAGTATCTGAAAGAGCAGGTAAGCATACATACAGGGCTGAGTGATGATAGAACCGAAGTGCTTAAAAACTGCATTGACCTTGAAAAGTATTTCAGAATTGACAAGCAAAGAGCCAGGATGAATGTAAGGGAAAAATACCGTATCAAGGAGAGTGATTTGGTTGTCTCTTTTATTGGAAGAATTGATGAAGGTAAAGGTGTTCGTGAGTTGCTAAGGTCACTTGCCATTACCCCGGGGCGTATGAAATATACTCTCCTGATAATAGGGTCAGCAGGGCTATCCTTTGGAAAAACTGGAACTGAAACAGACTATTACAAGGAGATTATGGCGCTGGCATTAAGTTTGAAGAATAATGTTATTTTTACAGGTTTTGTCCATAATAATAAAATCCCTGAAATGCTCGCGGCTACAGACATTCTGGTAGTTCCTTCTACCGGGGAGGAAGCTCAGGGGCTGGTTGTTCTTGAAGGCTTTGCATCAGGAATACCGGTAATTACAACCGACTCTGGCGGTATCCCGGAGAATATAAGCACAGATTGTGCCATGATGGTTAAAAGAGATGAGAATTTTATTAAGAATCTCTCTTTTTCAATACAGGATTTACTGGTATCACAGGAGAAGCGATTACTAATGGGCGAGGCTGGTCTCAGGCATGCACTGAATTATAGTAGTATCAGTTATTACAGGAACTTTGTTGATATCCTGTACAGGGATTGAATTATTATTACAGAGTCACTCCATAGTATAGTTAACACGGTTCACAGAGACAATGCGGAGTATATAGGCTGTAATTATATCAGCTATTTTCAGGATTAATTTTCAATAGTTTTCTCCCAATGAGAGTCGCATTTGTTTTGCCTGGAAAGTTACCGGTTCCTGCTGTAAGGGGCGGTGCCATTGAGTCACTACTCAATAATTTGCTGGATGAGAATGAAAAGGCCTCATCCTTTGATGCAATAATCTTTTCAGAATATGATATAGAGGCGGAAAAAGCTTCCCGGAAATACTCTTCTTCCCGATTCTTCTACATTAAAAGAGGAAGAACCTATAATGTCCTGAACTTCCTTTTCAGAATTGGCAGGAAAATAAATCCACCTAAAGCAACATTTCTTGATATAAATTACATTGTAAGGACATTGAGGCGGTTAAATCCAGATAAAATCATAGTCGAAGGAAGTTTCCTGAAGTTAATTGAGCTAAAGAAGTTCTTTCCCCGGGACAAACTGGTCTTCAGACTTCACGCTGATTTGATTGTCCAGGTGACAAATGAGACCTTACAGGTACTGAAAAGTGCATCATTATTCATTGTTGCCTCAGATTTTCTCAGGAGAAGGATAGAGCAAACCTCCGGAGATAAAACTCCTGCCGTTCGTATTCTCAGAAATGGAATCAGAAGTGAGTTTTTTTCAAGAGTAACAGATGAGAAGAAGGCCAATCTGTTAAATAGATACGGGATTTCAGGATCTGAACCAATAATCATGTATGTTGGCCGCATAATTAAATCTAAGGGAATTATGCAGCTCATTGAGGCACTGATCAAAGCAAGGGAGAAAGCAGCATTTCATTTTGTTTTGGTTGGTTCATATGGATCAGGATTTGGATTTGGTGACGAGGAAAATGATTTCACTTCAAATCTCAGAAGGATTGTTATGGATAATAAAAGCTGGATAACAGTAACAGGATTTGTGAGCAATTCAGATTTGCCAGCCTTCTACCAGATTGCAACGATTGTGGTTGTGCCTTCAATTTGTGAGGATGTTAGTCCGCTTGTTGTCAATGAAGCTATGGCCAGCGGTACACCTCTTATAGTGACTGACGCTGGCGGCATTCAGGAGTATATAACCAACCAGTGTGCAATTGTTGTAAAGAGAGATGAGCAAATTGTTGAAAACATTTGTGATTCAATATGTGGCCTTTTGGAAGAACCACAAAGATTAAAAGCTATGGGGAGCGCTGCATTGATAAATTCCCTGGACTATACTTCAGCCAGATTCTACAATTCTTTCTGTACAATTCTTGAGAATTCAGTAGCTAAATGATTTGAATTTGTCATGACCGTATAGACATGTGGCAGCAGAATAAGGCAGAAGAGAAATATCTAAAAATTGCTGCCATGGTATGTTAAAAAAAGGGGTGTCACTCTAAACTTGGCACCCCTTTCAATTTCTTGTTTAATCTAGGCAAGCTCAGAATGGCACAATAAAGGTAGCTACGTTTTCTTCAGTACTCGCGGGTTTTAGCCAGCCCGTATAAGGTGGACAATCAGAAACAGCAGTAAGGTATTCTAATGTTCCTGAATACAAGTATGAGGTCGCTTGAATGGGATAAATCCCTTCGTTAAAAGTAACGGTTACAATCAGGTTGCTACCCATTGGTTGTATGGTTGCTATACCAACCTCCTCATTCGAATACCAATCCATAACCGGGAATGCAGTGATATTTGGATAATAGTTTATTCCAAGCTTTTTGCACCAGTTATCTGTAACAAAAACCGGGGTTCCTTTGCTAACTACATAAGAAACCGGCACATCAGATTCAGGATCAAAATTATACCTCATCTTTAGCGCAAGAACTACTGGCTGACACTCAACAAAGCAGAAAGTGATGTTACTAAGTCCTGCCGGTTTTCCACTTTTGTTAGTCGGAGAAGCCAGGCCACTGTCTCCGAGTGTGCCGTTCCGGTAGTAATAGATATTTGCTTCGTTTGAACCCTTAACTATAACAGCACCAACCTTAAAGCAATTTTCAACTGAATTTTTTACCGTGAATGATACGTAGATTCCGTCAGTTACAGTAACGTCAAGCCATTCAGGGAATTCACCGTTAAATTCATATGATCCATCGCTGTCGAAATCTCCAAAATCCAGTTTGTCTCCGCAAATGAAATAGTCTGATCGTAAACCCCAGGCAGCAGCCACCTCGGAACAGGTTCTGTTTCCACCATTGTTAGCTCCGTCTATTATCAGAGGTGTAATTCCATCAGCAGAAACAGGAGCGCTAACTTTTGACGATTTTAAAGAAACACCTGGGGCTTCAGTAGAATCCTTTGAGCATGAAAACATAAATGTTATCATGACAAGAAGTGATAGTAAAAGGGTAATCTTTTTCATTTTTCTTATGTTTAAATTTATACTAAATTAAGGTTAAGCTTTTGAAAAAGTTCATATTTATAATCTGTTTTTGACGAAATGAATTAAAATACTGATAAGAGATTATATTAGTGCTATAAATATCCATGTCGTTCCTACCAGTACAAATAGGAGGACAAATTGGGTATAGGAAAAGGAAGCAGGTTAGATTTTAATTATGAAAAAGAAAACTGGAGTTTATACCCGGTGTTCAATTACTCCTCTGAGAGAAAGTGAACGTATATGACTAATAATATTTATTCTATAATCACGTTTATCCGTTACATTGATCAAGGCTTGCTTCAAGCACAATATGGTTCATAAAGTTTTCTGGCTAAACATTTTGCAAAAATAATGTAGAAATATGAGTCTTAACATGATTGATATAAATAGTATAATAAGAGCATTAAAATTCTCATCATACAATATTCTATTATTTATGATGATCCTTTTTATTAGCTGTGAGAAACGTGAAAACGTTGCTGAAGTAGAAACCTTACAAATATTAGAGATTACTGATGTATCCGCGAAGGCAGAAGGTAATATATCATCAGCTGGCACAAATAGGATTATAGAAAAGGGTTTTTGCTGGAGTAAAGATCCAAATCCTGTCAAAGATGACGGATTCGTCTCTAGTTCAGATATTGCTAACAGGTTCTTTGGTCTGATATCAGGATTATCGCCCGACACGTGGTATTATGTTCGTGCCTATGCACAAGGTGAGACTGACATATCATATGGCAATGAAGTATCATTTAAAACACTGGCTGCAGGAGAAAATCCTCAGATCATTGCAGATCATACTGTAGTTGAAAAGTATGATGATATTCCTCAGAATTATATTAACAAGGTGAAGGAGCAGTGGCTGGTATATGCCGGGGAATCTCATTCGGCAGCTATCAGGAGGGGTTTGATACTTCTTGAGGAGCTGAATTCAGTCTATCAGGTAAATGTCATAGAATCCGGCACACCAGAGGGATATACATCATCCTATCTGAGGGCGAGCAGGGCGACCTGGGGAAACTATGAGAATTCGAGTGGCTGGATATATAGTTACGGGGAGGAGGATTGGTATACCAATTCGACGGCTCTGGCCAGAACGAAGGCAGGGATTACCTACTGTAACACTCACGGATTGGAGATAGGGGCGATTGGTTACGGATGGTGCTGGGATCCGCACATAGATACTCCCGGCGAGTTTACCTTATATACCAATGCGACAGATCAGTATGTATCATACTGCAGGGAAATGGGATATTCCACTAAGGTTTTCTATACGACGGGTACCGTTGACATGTACTTTGAGGGGGTTGGATATGCCAAGCATTTAGGATACGAGATGATAAGGGAACATGTCAGAAAGGATCCTTCGCGTATTTTGTTTGATTATGCTGACATTTTGTGTTATGATGAAGGTTCAGAAGTGCCGAATACAACGACATGGGAAGGACATGAGTACCCGATAATCACACCGACAAACCTTGGCACGACAGGTATAGGACATATAGGAACAACCGGCGCCATAAGGCTTGCAAAAGCCATGTGGTGGATGCTTGCAAGGATGGAAGGATGGGATGGAGAATCTAAATAGCCGGGAAATCTAATCTGTCGGCTCACCTTTTAGATTGGTCTTTGCTCCGTCATTTTCAATAATATCAGTCAATCGGTTCACAAGCAGTTTGACGACCTTCCCGGCAAAAAACTTATTTGGGTGAGAGTTTGAAGGGGAGACTGCATATTCATCTTTGAAGTATAAACTTCCTTCAGTCTGCAGATCATAAAGGTCCCACAGATAGATGTTGTCACCCTCAAGGTCCCAATCCTCCTTAACCCAGATAAAGAATTCGGCAGCCCTTAAAGCCTCCCCCTCTGAAATACTTTCTTGTACACGCGCTGCACCTGTAAACAGGATAAACTTTGTTTCCGGAAAATCATTTAGTTTATCTCTTAAAGCCAAATATTGCAGTTTGTAATTTGGTAATGTCTTAATCTCAGAGTTAACATCTGCTGAATCAGTTGGTTCTTCAATGCTGCAAACAGGGAAACAATGTTTGAAAATAATTACCTGATATTTCTTTGTAAGAATTTCAAGAGTCGGTTCATCCATATACGGATCATTCCCCTGATTTTTAACCCAAATATTGTAATAGTCATATGGATAGTTCTTCCATCCGTACGGACTTTCTTTTGGAAACGCAAACTCTTCAATCAAATAATTTTTATCATTCTGGCGGTTATATTCATTTAGCAGAAGTTTTAACTCAGGTTTGCTACCGACAGCATCTCCAAGATCCCTGTTTATTTTCCTTACTGCTCTTGTAAGCAGGGAAATCTCATTTGACCCCCACCAGATCAGATTGCCGGTACTGTGATGCAGGAAGGCGATATTAATAGTTGATTCAGTATTCCGGTTACAGGAAAATATCAGAATCAAAGTGATAGCAACTATTGTATAATGTATCAGTCTTTTCATAGCGTAATATTATTTGATTTTCATACTTTTTTGATTTTCTTCCCGGTTGCGCTGATTGTTAAATTATCTTTAAATTCATAGATCTGGGGTACTTTAAACAAAGCCAGATGCTGTGAACAGTGGTGAATCAGCCTGTCTCTGGTCAGGGTGCTGATGCTATCCGTACGGACTGTGACTATAGCTTTCAGCATTTCACCTTCGATCTCATCTTCAACTCCTTCAATTGTACAATCGATCACTTCTGGCAGCGCGAGTATCACTGCCTCAATCTCCTTGGGACTTATGCGCTTGCCGCGAACCTTGATGATCTCTTTTGATCGGGCAGTGAGGTAAATGTAACCATCCTCATCGACTGTCCCCAGATCGCCTGTGTAAAGCCATCCGTTGCGGATGGCATTTTTGGTGCCCTCCTCATCAGCAAAATATCCCATCATTATATTATCGCCCCGGGCAATAACTTCGCCGGTCTCGCCTGGCTTGATTGGTTCTCCCTTTTCATTTACTACCTTTAGTTCCACTCCGGGAATACCTTTGCCCATCGAACCCTTTCTTCTGTCATACACCTCCGGCGGGAGCCAGGAAAGCCTCGCTGTTGCCTCGGTCTGACCATACATCACGATGAACCTGACCTCAGGGTGCGCCTGCCTGAACTCATCAATGAAGACAGGAGCCAACTTACCGCCGGCCTGGGTGACATATTTAAGATCCGGAAAGCTTGTCTGTTTAAAGGAATCTGATTTCCGTAAAAGAATCTGAAAATGACTTGGCACTCCCGCAAATCCCGTGCACTTGTAATCAATAAGGCTCTTAAGAACACCTCCCAGGAAGATAAAGGAGTTGTTGAACACAATTGATCCTCCGACCCTAAGATGGGTGTGAAGAAGGGATAACCCATAACAGTAGTAGAACGGGAGCACGACCAGCATCCTGTCATCCTGTGTGAGCTGTAGGTACTCTACAATTGAAGAAGTGTTGGCAATCAGGTTCTTATGGGAAATCATCACCCCTTTGGGCTTTCCTGTAGAACCGGAGGTGAAGATGATTTCAGCACATCTCTCCCTGTCAAATTCGCTGCCGGGTATCTCATCCGTATAATTCTCTGCTGAAGAAGGCAGGGTGTCAGGGTACCAGGCCTGGTCTGAATTCAGCTCAAGCCGCTTTTCAACCTCTCGTGTTAAAAAAATCAGTTTGGGTTCAGTAAGTTCATGAATATACCTGTAGTTTTCCTTTTCAATCCCCGGATCAAGCGGAATGCAGATATTTCCAGACTTGATGATAGCCAGATACATCTTAACAAAGAACAGGTTGTTGACCGACAACAGGATTATATGTTTGTCTGTGCCAACCATCTCGTTGATCCATTTTGCCAGATGGTTGTATGATATATACAAGTCTCTGTAACTTATCTCTTCCCTGCCGACCAGGAATGGTTTATCAAGACGGTAAGTATTCCCGAAGAAATAATCAATTGCATTCATGACTATAGTTTTATCCGCGATAATAATCCCTCACCGGAGGCATACGAAGGTATTCAGTCGTTTTCCGTTTACGTTCGAAATTGAAGAAGAGAGCTTCCACACGTTCAGTGGTTTCTCCCATAACAGCTGCTACCTCTGCAGCCGGATAACCGTTTTCAAAGCCGTACCAGAACCTGTCCATCAGATGGAAGGGTAACTGGTAGAAAAACTCCTCCTGGGTCTGCTCTGCCGAATAGGTATCGGTGGTAGGAGTGCGTCCGATAATTCCTTTCGGTACCCCGAGGAATTCAGCAAGCTGGTACACCTGTGTCTTGTAAAGATTGCCTATCGGCATTACATCACCTGCACCATCACCGTATTTGACGAAGAATCCCTGTTCCTGCTCATGCTTGTTGGGAGTGCCAACAACACAATAATGAAGTGCTTCAGCATGATAATAGAGCATTGACATCCTGGTGCGCTGCTTGAAGTTTGAAGCTGCAACTATCTGCAGATACTCATTTGCAAGGAGGATTTTGTCTTTTTCATTACCGGCAGGGTCAATTACGGTAAGATAAAAGATGGGAGGGATGTTATTGAATAATCCGCTCTGCCTTATGCCTATCTTCATCTTCCATGTTTTCGGGTCATACTCCGGGAAAACACGTTTCACCGCCTCGTCCCGCCTCTCGTAGCAACCGAATCCCGCCAGTGCTCCGGTTATTTCTTCTTTTATTGCTCTTATGCCGAACCGTGAGGCAAGTTCCCGTGCAAGAATCTCGCTGTCAGGGTTGGAGTCCTTCTCGGGCAGCATGACCCCCAGCACCCTGTCAGGGCCAAAGGCTTTGGCAGCCAGTGCCAGACAGACGGAGGAGTCTATCCCTCCGCTTATTCCGATAACTGCACCGCGTCTTTTGAACCTT
>Ga0208197_1000650_pt1 | contig 41337 bp, 63 predicted proteins | sample AD_JPNNA4_MetaG_FD_184444 | JGI IMG/M metagenome (GOLD analysis project Ga0208197, IMG submission 184444) | Active sludge microbial communities of municipal wastewater-treating anaerobic digesters from Japan - AD_JPNNA4_MetaG (SPAdes) (version 2) | ecosystem: Engineered > Bioreactor > Anaerobic...
GTCTTACATCTCCCGGTTGAGCACAGACGAAAAATGAAATCAACCAACATGCTGGAGCGATTCAATGAGGAACTGCGACGTCGCAGCAGGGTTATCCGCATTTTTCCGAACCCGGCTTCCTGTTTAAGATTGGCGGCTGCTTTATGCCAGGAAACTTCAGAGATCTGGGAGACGGGTAGACGCTACCTCAATTTTGACAAAGAACAGGAAGCCGGCTCATCAGAAAACGATGAAAAGGATGCCGCGTAATACCAGTAAGGTTACACCTTACTGGTATTACTCCTATAAGCATTGACTTTTACACAAGATTTTGGACTTGACTTCGGGGGTAGGCTTTAGTTCAAATAACTTTATGAATTAATCAGGTTAGTTAGTTCAGGGCAAGTGTAATCGGATGAAAGGAGGCAAAGGTGAAAGTAATTTGCAGACTTAAATTCGTGATCTTTCAAGTTGATTTGTATGGAACAAATATGGAACATCATCGGCAAAATGTGTCTAAAAATGCACTTTGAGACAGGTCCTAACAAATAAAATAGCCAGTCAGAGCAAAACCTAACTGGCTATTTTAATATACTTAAGTGGTGCCGGGGGCGGGAATCGAACCCGCATGTAGTTGCCTACGCTGGATTTTGAGTTCAGTGATATTTCTTGTAACTCATTGATAATTTGAACGTTTTTATAAAATATGCTACCCATGTGCGACATTACAAGTCCACGTTTAGCATTGCCTCTCTTAAATCATCGGTGTATACCTGTTGATAGTGCTGTGTCATCAAATCGGTTTTATGCCTGAGAAACTTCTTTGCTATCTGCTGGGCATTGCCGGTGGTGTAATACGCCTCCAGGATTCGGCGGCCGGCTGTGTGCCGGAAGATATGGCATGGCATTTTTTTGAATATCCCGGCCCGGGTCATCGCCGCCCGGAAATGGCGGCTAATAGTCTGACTTTTTAACTTAATAACTCTGCCGGGACTTTGATTATTTTGCTTGATATCGAGAAAAGGACTCAGAAAGGATGATAATTCAGGGTGAATCGGGACGACTGCCTCATCCATGTTTTTTGTTTTCTGCAGCCGGATCAGGTTCGCCTTCAGATCAATATCTCGCCACTCGAGAGCGCAGAGCTCCCCGATTCGTAATCCTGTAAAACGCAAAATGTGAAACGCCAGCAAGTCTTCTCCACTCAGCTCAGCAGCCATGCTCTTCAACTCTTCCCGGGTGAGCACGTCAGGGCGTGTGCGGGCAGCCTTGTACAGTTGGACTCGATCGAATGGGTGGGAGGGAATGAGGCCCTGTTTGTATGCCCAGCGGAAGACGCTCCGCAGGTGTCGCAGGTCGTTGTTCACGCCTCTCCTGGCGGCCTGCTCTATTTGATACTCACTGCCTACAGGGCATCGATGGCGAAACAGTTCATCTCTGAAAGTATGGATCTGCTGGGGGGTGATCTCGGAGGCAGGTGTTTCCGGGTCGATTATGGCCATCAGGTGATCGATAGCGATCTTATGCCGCCATACCTGGATCTCTTCTCTCCGGTCAGATAAAAATGCACGGGCCATTTCGGCCAGGCTGATTGACTTTGGAGCTCCTAGGCGTGCCAGGTATTCATCGCTGTAGACATTCTTGGCGAATTGACGAACAACAGAGAGTGGTACTTTTGAGGAGAAGTATTCAGAGTGGCGGACGCCGCGAACACTAAAAAAGACACGATGAGCCGTTCCGTTTTTCCGCTTTATGGATTGGATGTAGGCCGTATCAAATCACCTCCTGCCACAAATATTTAAAAAAGTTGGCTGAAACGTGTATTACTTAATGGAATATCAATCTTTTAGTTTGTTTCCCTCTGAAAGCATCTTCTCAACGTTAATTGGGGGTATAACAAATCTCTGATAAATTGGCGAGGAAGTCATGACCGCCAGCATGCCACGAGTAGCTCCGACAGCGATGGCGGCAAATTTATTCAGAATATCCTGCGGCAAACGATAATTCCCGCATTCGTCTTGGGCAAGTACCTCCTTATGATTTTGAATGGCAAAAACTGTAACGGATTCAATACCAAGAAATTCAATATCATCCTTTACCTTGTAAATCGTCTTAAATTGGATGATAAAGAGGCCTTTTTCATTTTCTTGCCCGATATTGATGCCTAGGTCAATCCGGGGATTCACTAGATCCTCGAGAGTCAACCCAAGATCAACGAAATTGTACTCAAAATAGGATAATTTTCTGATCTGATCGATCTTGAAAAGAATTTTCTTTTCAGATTCTGTGCTTCTATCCATGATTAGACGGCCTTACATTACTTGACTGAGTGCCGGATAAAAAGGTTGATCAATGGTATTAATAAAATCTGCCATCGGCTTAATATTATCCTGATTAAAATCAGGCTGGGCCAACTCCGAAATACTGAAGGTCCCCAATTCGATCGTCTCCTCGATTACATTTCCGGATATGCGATCCAGCTGCGGAGAAGAGATGCGGATATCGATGCCAACGACTTCGGCAATTTCGATAAGCTTACGAATTGAAACATTTGGATTCTTGTTGAGCATTTGAGAAATGGCTGCTCTTGATTTACCAGTTTGCTGTGCTAACTGAGCCTGAGTGATGCCCTTTTCATCCATATACGTTAAAAGTTTATGATAAAAATCATGAATAATGCCCCAGGCTTTTTGACCGGCAGTAGGCTTCCTCAAAAACAGTTCAGTTAGCTTGGCCAAATCGCTCTTCGAATTCTGCTGCATATGTCGCTCTCTTTCTATCTAGATCTCTATAAAAAACATCTTTGAATGAATCTTTCTTTTTCAGGGCATACGCGAAAATGATAACATTATTCCGGCATGCCCGAAAGAAATAAAACCTGTGCGGGTGGGGAGTCATTTCTCCGTAGCTGTATCCTTTTATTTTCTCCGTGATTTGTTTTGAACGGTAGTTGGGAGTGGTCGCTAGCCGGGTGAGGAGGTCAATTATTCTATCCCTTTCATTCTGCTTCAAAGCATTTAAAGCATCGATAGCATCAGACCGGCCGTTATCAAGGGAAAGGTAAATATTTGTTACTACTTCACCATAGATTGGATTGATTGGGAGGAGGTAGAAGGATATTTGCTGTTTTGCCATGCTAGCTTCTTGTTTACAAGTTAACATATATATTAACAAAATGCAAGCAAATTGTTTACTTTAGTGTACAAAATGATGCGTATTAGTAAGCGCGATTGTCTTTAGATTAATGCACACCCCAGCTAATAATCATCTCACCAGCACCATCTTCCTGGTCACCCTCTGTTTTTCCCCTGAAAACACCGCGAAATAATTGCCACTCGGTAAATCAGATGCGTTGATCGTAACAGACTGCTCCCCAACAGAAACGGCCCCGGAAAAAGGAACCATGACTGATTTTCCAGTGATATCAAATACCTCGAGCCGGACCGCCTGGGGCCGGTCAGACCAAAAGCGGAATGTGGTTGAGTTATTGAAGGGATTGGGGTAGTTTTGGGAGAGGGAGAATTCTCCCGGGGCCGATTGTATTTGAGTTTCGACAGGCGCCATGGAGCAGCTCACTGGACTGCAGACAGAGCAAGGCGTATACCCATTGCTGCACGCCCAGCTCAACTAGACCTCATGCTGGCTTGAATTTAGATAATGACAGCCAAGATTGTGATACTTGGTTCCTGTATCGGTGACATAGACGGTGTAAAGGGAATCGGGGGTGGCATAAGGGATGAGAATTGCGACGAAGACCAGAGCGAAGAGTAGCCGCTTCACGAATCCCCTCATCAGTTTCAGGCTCAGTTAATGATGACCTCTGCGATTTTTTTGATAAATTCCTCTTTGATGATCGCCTCTTTTCCGGCCTCGTAAAAAATTTCCCAGCCCATCATCACGAAGAGCTTGCGGTTTGCATCGGTCAATTTTCTGAAGAGTTCGAGCGCTCTTTCCGCTTTTGCCGCCCCAGTTCTGCCACCCTGCACATCGACTCCAAAAGATCAATCGCTGCATCCTGAGCTGTATCATCCAGCTGCCGAAACATAGCCAAAAATTGCTGTTCTTCTTCTGTAAGATCGCCATTTTTGGCTTCTAAAATCTTGCTAAAAGTCACAGAATCGCCAGAAATTACGAAAGATCGCCCAGTGGCTTCGGCGATTTTGCGCATTGTGGCGCGCTGTGCGAAACCTCTCTTGCCCTCCACAATTGAATAGAGAGTGTCGCGAGAAATTCCTGTCTTAGCGGCCAATTCGACTACGCTAAGACCATCCTCGTCAAGTATCCCCTTTAACTGGCGTCCCAATTCTTCCGCATTTATTTTCATAAGACAATATAGGACAGAATTGAGCATAAATAAAGTACGTTTAAAAAGATTTTTTACTTGACAATATCATGTAAAATCGTTATTATACCTCTGTAACAGGACAAGACAGGACAATAGACGTATAGGAGGGAAAAATGCTCCTGAATGAAAAGGCGAAAGAGAGAATCAAGAGAACCGGAATCAAACAACGGTTTCTAGCTGATAAACTCGGAATTCACGAGGTCTCTTTCACGAATATACTGCTTGGACGCATGCAGGTTTCTGAAGAACTGGTCAATCGCATCGCCTACGAGTTGCATATGGATCCTGATGAAATAATCCAGACTCAGCATTTGGAAGTATGAGGCGTTGATTCTTGCAGCCATGTTCGACCTCGAAGTCGAAGATGTCATCCAAGCAGAGCGCGTCTCTGCCTAAAGAGGTGTAACCATGAACAGCTCCGATCAGAAAGTCACTCGAGTGGTCTACCGAAAACTTGGCCAACACCGAAAGCAATGCCACGGTTGCGGCAGGTTGCTTTTCGATGGAGAGCGGGTGCTCATGCGATTGACGATCGTGGAAAGACTGTATCCAATCAAGGGCATCATGCGTTTCCCGCGGTACCACTTTTTCCATGAGCACTGCTGGATAGCAAATTATGGGCAATTTCCAAATGAGGCTATTCACCAATGTAATTGAGATCTTCTGATATTTAAATAAAATCTCCGGTCTGCCATCCGCCAAGATAGAACAGACCGGAGCGATCAGCCAGACATTGGATCAAAGCCAGGAGTTCCTCCAGGCCCTTTTCCTTTGTGAGGCTTTCTGATTCAATATACAAATCAGGCGACAAATGGGCAAGCTTTTCAAAAGGTATTTTTTACAGCATCGGAGCACGGCAATGAACGCGAAACCATACGCCAGGGAGGTAGGGCGGATGTGGAGAGAAGAAACGCAACTGATCAAGATCAGTTTGGAGCGGATGCTGCGCAGAAACACGCTCTCCAAGCTGACCGTGGTGGCCGACCAGATCGGCATGAGCCACGACGAGTTCCGCAGCAAGGTTTCCATCAACCCGCGAACGCCGCTGCAATGGTCGGAGCGGATAGCGATCGAGCACTACATGTCCATCGGTGACCCCGAAGTCTATCAGCAGTATCTGCGGGAATACCATATGATGGACGACATCAAGTTTGAAGGAGATGGGGTATGGGTCAGATAGATTACGGCAAGCTTCGCAACCGGGATTGCCTGTATCTGCACAGTCTGGCTATCCTAAAGGGTGAAAAACCCAAACGTCATGCTGCCGGCATCTGGCGGGCGATTTTGGGCGGTATCTACCACCATCTCTACGAAATCGGCTGGGCGATTGTACAGGTCACGATCTGGGCGCTGTCGCTTGCCGGGATCATCTTTGCACTGTGGGTATTAAGCGAGGCTACACGATGACATCTGTATTGCAAAATCGGGAAAGCGACTGGGACCGGCTGGTGGACGCCTGGAAGAAGATGTTCGGCGACAAGGACCTGGTGACCAAGCAAGAAGCAGCCAGGTTCCTGTCATGGAGTACGCGAACAGTGGACCGCAGAATCAAGTCTGGTCTGATCCTGCCAATCCTTTTACGGGGATCCGGCAAATACAGGAAATCCGGTCCCAAACTGCGGGAGAGCATCCGGGAGTACGAGGTGCGCATCCCGAAAACTGAGGTTCTGAAACAATTCATCCTGATCGATGAACTGGGGAGGTGAGAAAGTGATAAACTGGGACGAAGAAGTTTTGCATTGCAGGCAATGCGGTGAAGAGCTGAAGCAGCACCAGGTCCTGTTCTACACCTATACTTGCCCGGAGTGCAGGATGGATTACGATGAAAAAGGCTATGAGATTGACTGGGACCGGATTGACTATCAGCGAAAACAGGAAAATGGTCTTGTATAGTGGTGGGAGGTCTTATGGGAAAACGGGTTATTTCGATTGCCAGAGTTCAAACGATTATACGGCTCAGGGAGGACGGCCAAAGCGCCAAAGACATCGCCCTTGAAGTTGTGCTCAGTCCTAAATACGTTGGCCGAATGCTCAGAAATGGCGTGTTTGTCAGCCAAACCGGTGTGACCACGCTGTTCAGGACAGAGCGTCAGCCTCACCCGAACCAGCATCCGTGTATGCTGGAAAAGAAATTGTGGCCCAGGTGCTCCCACGGCGAGCACTGCTATCTATCCTGCCGTTGTGAAGCCTGGGCAAATTTTAATTTCTGAGGAGTCCCGTCATGTGGAGCACGATTGCGATTATCTTGGTGGTTGCGTACGGAGCCCTGGCGCTCTGCAAGATGGCGTCGAGGACCGACCGGCAGGAGGAGCGTCTGTATGAGCGCAAGCGAACTTATTAAGGTGGTCGTGTTCGCCGCTTTCTGGGCGATCATGGCTTTTTTGCTGTGCGAAGCGCCGCCAGAAGAGCGTCCCAAGATGCTGCCGGCGGCATTCAGCATGGAGGTGAAAAATGACATACGTCAAAACAAGTGAAATGACCCGCGAGGAATGGCTCGCCCAACGGCGGTCCTATCTCGGAGCATCTGAAACATCCGCGATCCTGGGCTTTGACAGGTACCGGACCCCCCTGGATGTGTACCGCGAAAAGCGCGGTGAATTCGAACCGGAGCCAGCCGGCGAGAGGGCAGAAGCCGGGCTGAGAGCTGAGCAGATGATCGCCGACTGGCTCGCCGAGCTTTACAGCCTCAAAATCCAGCGCGACAACAAAATACGCATTCACCCCGCCTTGAATTACTGGCGCTGCAATCTGGACCGAGTTATTGTCGGCCAGCCGAACGGCACGGCAGTGCTGGAGCTAAAAACCACGTCCATGGAAAACCTGAAAAACTGGAATCCGACAGCCGAGGATCTGAACCCCACATTTGTCCACCACTGGGTCCAGGTCCAGAGCCAGCTGGCGGTCACCGGCTACAAGTGGGCCGCGATCGGTGTAATGCCAGCCGACAGTTTTCGGGGCTTCGGTCAGCCTGAGCTTATCATCATTCAGCCGGATCAGGAATTTATCGCACTGGCGACGGATAAAGTGAAAGAATTTTGGGAAGAACACGTTCTGGCAGGCGTTCCGCCTGATCCGGTCACCGCAGACGACCTGAAAATCCTCTACCCCCGCAGTCAGCCCAAAACCCTGGAAGTGGACGAAACCACCCGCAACCTGGTTATCAAAATCGCCCGGATGCGAGCCGCGAAAAAGAACATCGAGCAGCGGCTCGAAACCTTTGAGCTTTCCCTCAAAATGCTCTTGATGGACTATGAAGCGGCCAGCTACAACGGTGAGACAATCTGCACCTACAAATCGGCAAAAGAAAAGAAAACGTTTGACGAGGAACGATTCAGGGCAAACCATCCCCAGGAAGCGGAGCAATGGGTGCGCCCTGTCCTGGATGTGGACTTTATCAAATCCAATCATCCGGCCCTCTACAACGAGTGCCTGGATGTGAAGCCGGGGAGCAGGTCACTGATCCCCAAAATCAAACTGTGAGAAAACGGAGGTCTAATATGGGCGTAGCTGAGCAATTGAAAGACAAGATGCGGCCGGATGGCTCCTGCCCTGCCAAGGCCGAACCTGCGACCAGTGGCAAGAAAGAAAAATCAACGATTCCCGTTACTCTGGCCGGCATGGACTCGCACGGGATCGAGCGGATCCTCAGGCTCTATGAGCCGATGTTTGCCAACGCTCTGATGGGGGCAATCCCTCCGGAGCGGATCATCCAGATTTCTACCAGTATCATCGCTGAAAGCGACAGCCTGAAAACCTGTAGCACACGGAGCATTATAGGTGCAGTCCTCAGTGCATCGCTGGTCCGGCTGGATCCGACGCCCGAGCTGGGGCTTGTCTACTTCATCCCCCGCAAGGGCAAATGCTGCTTCGAGATCGGGTACCAGGGCTGGATCACGTTAATGCTCCGCAATCCGAACGTCAGCCACATCTATGCCTACTGCGTTCGGGAAGGAGACAAGTTCGAAGTCCGGCTGGGACTTGAGCCGAATATCATCCATATCCCCAACCTTGACAAGCCCGGCGCCCTGAAGTATGTCTACGCGGTTGCCCACCTTGCCAACGGGCAGCGCGTTTTCCGCTACCTTAATCAGGCGCAGGTCGAAGCACGTAAGGACCGGAGCGAAGCCAAGGACAGCAAATACAGCCCGTGGAATGACAAGGTGCTGGTCGAGGAGATGTGGGGCAAGGTCGGGATCAAAGTCCTGCGTAAGTTCATTCCGGTGGATCTAGAGAGCCGCGTCTCCACGGCCAACCTGCTGGATGGGCGAATCGTTACCCCGGAAGTCTTTGACCTGGAGAAGAAATCGGTCAAGCTCAATCCAATGGAAGCCGAGGATGCGGACTTTGCCGACGTGCCCAATGGGAACGGCAATAGCGACAAGCAAGCCGCTGGCAGTGCTGCGAATGGTCAGCCTGCCGTCTCTCAGGATGGCGGCACCGGCGACCCGGGTAAGTCAGTTCCTGATGAGCGCTATTTGAAAGCCTTGCAAGTTCACCGCAAAAAGATCATCGAACTCAAGGGCGAGAAGTTCTGGAACGATCTGCCTGGCCAATACGGTCTGGAGAGCTTTGAGGAAGTCCCGAACGCCGAGCAGGAGCGGATGCTAATGGACCTCTCCAAAATCACCAATGAAGCGCTGAGAGCACAACAACAGAATCATGCTGGCGAACAAGCGAGGATACTCTGATGGCGACTTTGATTAAATCCGAATCCAGTGATGGCCACCGGCGCCTCTGCTCTGCCAAGTGCTACAACGCACACGGTACTGATTGTACCTGCATCTGTAATGGAATGAACCACGGCGTCGGTCCACAACAGGCGGCTCAGAACACTCAGAATTTAACAGAGGAATTGGTAGAAATAGTCAGAGATCATGTGAGCCGCCGCGAAGCGCAAAGGCTCAAAGCGCAGGCGGATCAACTGGCTTTTAAATTTTGATTTCCGCGTCCCACTCCATCGCAATGACGCACCCCGGTGTCTTGAATGGTCCTGAAAACCGCGCTATGCAGGACAGAATAGGCACCGGGGATAATTTGGAGAATTATTTATGAGCAAATTGCCGAAACCGCCCGCGCCGATCGTTATCAATCGTCGCAGAGCTAAAAGATGGCCAGCTCGCCGCGTCAGGTACAACGAAGCCCAGATCGTCAGGCAGGCAAGGGCAAGGGCCAAAGCCTTTTTCAAGGGACTTTTTAAATGAGAGTGAGGTCTGTTATGAGATTCTTCAAATTCATTGCCGCTGCTCTGCTGGTTGGGCTGCTGGTCCTGGCAGAAGCAAAGGACTTGGTGCCGATCGATACAACGGCCCCTGGCATTCTCAGCATCCGGGAGATGGAGAGGAGCGATATCGGGATCGCCCGGTTTTTTGGAACGGTGGCCATTTTTTACACGAGCGACCAGCCGGCGACGACCTTCCTTTTCGCAGCGGTTACTGAGAGCGATTCCGTCCACGAATCCATCGAGCAGTCCTACTGGTCTGTATCTCGGGACACCATGATGGCGACGCTGTTCATTCCCGACAGCATCCTCAGCAAAGCGTCCAAGGTGCAGACTTATATTGCTTCACGTTGGGCGGATAAGAGCGTCACCATCTATGAAACGACCATGGGGCTTGTGGACATCACGGACCTGATCGCTGTTGCGAAGTAGGACTTTGATTTGTGCGAGGTGCGAAATGAAAACCATTACCGAAAACGGCCCATACGTCCAGGATTGCAGATGCGGCGTGATCGCTCTTCTGCTGATGCTCCCGATCCTGGCTCAGAACGGCTTTTCAATTGAAAAGGCCGTGCATGATTATCAGGCCAATCACGCCCAGCACTTTAAATGCCCCTATGCTGGCAAACGCGGATCCTGCTCTCAGCTCCTGCTTGAAAAGGGACCGGCGGCAGTGGTCAAGAAGTGCAAGGCTCTGCGAGATGCTCAGGAATAGGGGGCCAATATGTTCCTTGCAGAAAAACGTAAAAATGAGCTGGTTCGGCTTGACACGCGCCTGCTGGAAATCGGCTTGGAGTTGCTCAGGAACGCTGATAATGAAAAGCAGCGTCTTGAAATCCACCAGATGATAGAGGAAATTCAGAAACCTAAAACAAGGACCCTAAAAAATGAACGATAACATGATGGAAGAATCAAAGGCGGTTGATGAGCGCAGGCACAACTTTACCATCATCGACAACGAAGTTATTGAGCGCACAGCAGAAATCGGGATTTATGCGCTTGGCGTTTATAGTGTTCTGGTCAAAATGGCTAATGCCGGGAACAAATGTTTTCCAGGCCAGCGCTATATCGCGGCTATGCTTGGGATAAGTGAGCGCAAGGTACGGGACAGTATTGAATCCCTTGAAAAAGCGCACCTCATTACGGTAACTCACAACTACGGGTTTCCAAGTACCTATCATATCACCTGTGTAAAAAAGAAGGGCACCCCAGCACAAAATGCCGCACTACCCCGGCATGACATGCCGGACCCCCCGGCACCACGTGCCGGACTACCCCGGCACCACGTGCCGCCTAATAATATTAATATAACAATACCCAACCAACAAGAGGGCCCGCCGGGGGAAGCGCAAACAACCTTGCACCTTCAGGCATATATCAATCCGTTCAATCAGATCGTCTCAATATTGCGGACACCTGATCTACCGCCCACAGCATATCGACTGGGTATGCTTAAAAGCGCATTTTCCAATGTGAATATCGGCGGATTTGAAAACATAAAAAAGGCGGCCAGGAATTTAATGGCGTCAGATTTTCCCGATAGCTATAAGAGATATGACTGGCTGTTCAATAAGTTCGATTTTGTTGAGCACATTACGGAGCTTTTAATCAAGAAACATGATGTAACACCCAAGGCCAGAAGATACGGTGAAGTACCTGCTGATTGGAGACCTGAGGATGCAAGCAGAACAGCTACCCCATAATGATTACGCTGAAATGGTCACCATAGGTTGCCTGCTTGAGGGCTACGCACCCGAAATGATTCTGGCTGAATTGGTGCCCGAAGATTTCTACGGCGCCGCAAACCGGATTATCTTTTCGACCTGCCGGGACATCGCCGCTGCTGAAGCTCCAATCGGTATCTTCACAGTAGTTGACCGGTTACGCATCGATGGCAATCTCGAAAAAATCGGCGGAGAGGCGTATCTGGCACGATGTACCGGCCAGGTAGTCAGCGCTACCCAGGCAGACGGTGCGGTCTGGGGGGTGAAGGATGCGGCTCTTCTCCGGCACGGTTATCTGGCAACCAACAGAGCAAGCAGAGAATTCGCAATCCCGGGGAAAAATGCAGCGGAGTTGATTGACGGTCTTCAGAGTGAGCTTCTGAAAATCTCCAGCCGGAACAGGGAGATCATCGCTCAGGAAGCAAAGGACCTCATGGCGACGGCTGTCAGTGATATTGACTCTTCAAAGGGAAGGCCAGGACTATCTGGCATAACGACAGGATTCAAACAAATTGATTATTTCACCGCAGGCCTGCAAAAAGGCGAGCTGATTATCCTGGCAGCTCGCCCGAGCATGGGCAAAACCTCTCTTATGCTGAACATCGCGCAGAGTGCTTCCCTGGCAGGGAAGAATGTTTACCTCTTCTCACTGGAAATGAGCACCAGGCAGCTGGCCTTGCGCATGATTTGCTCGGAGGCGGCTGTCAATTCGCACCATGTCCGGACCGGTCATTTCAACAACGAGGAGCATGAACGACTCGTAAAAGCGGCCGCAAAACTGGGCAATTGCCAGCTCAAAATCAATGACAGGGCCGCCGATCTGGCTGAAATTGTGGGCATAGCGAAACGGGAAGCGGAGAATGGCAAACTGGATCTGATCTGTATAGACTACTTGCAGCTGATAAGCGCCCGGTTCGCAAAAAGCGACACCAGGGACCGTGAAATTGGCACCATCACCCGCCAGCTTAAAGGACTGGCAAAAGAACTCGACGTGCCCGTTCTGGCTTTATCCCAGCTTTCTCGCGTGAACGAGGCGCAGAAAGCGAGGCGTCCGACGCTTAATGCCTTGCGTGACTCAGGAAATCTTGAGCAGGACGCCGACACGGTTATTTTCCTCCATTCCGATCAGTATTATGAACGGGAGAGCGCAGACAGCGAACAGCTCGATGAATGGCAAACCGATGTCATGATAGCCAAGCAGCGCAACGGCCCAACCCTGGACATCCCGATGCTTTTCCGGCGTCAGTTTACCCGTTTTTATCCTATCGACGGGATTCATGAGAACGACACTGAGAGGGCCCGGGCAAACGAATGGTATCAAAACTGACTCAATGATCCTCAAACTAAATCAAAATGAGAAAAGCAGGTGAAATCATGAACGATTTGCTGACATCGAATGCGGAGAAAAGGAGGAACATCTGTTCCATCGCCTTTGCCTCACGGATGGGGGTGGCGGTATTTTCTCCGCTCTGCGAACTGGTCACCTCTGGCACAATGCGAGTATCCCAAACATCCGAATTTATTTGCAGGTTGAACGCGATGCGGGACCGGTGGAGCATCCAGACCGTGATAATCCAGGCATTTGGAAGCATCCCGGATATTGAGCAAAAGACGCTCGACGCCGTTAAGGATGTTTTTCCCGAATATATACTGGTCCACTGCGACCAATGGAACCCGATCCGGATGGGCTACAAAAAACGCAGAGCGCTGGCAGAGGTGTATCATGCGGATAAAATCAATTGGCCTGAACAGGTGGATGCGATTTTGATGGGTCGCTGGCTGTGGGATATACTGCACACGGCTGGCGTGCCATTCCCGGCATCCTACCTCAATCAGATAGCGCAAACGACCAGAAGGTTCCCCCGCCGGCAGGATCTGAGCCGGCTTCAAGGTCGGATTATCACTGAAGCGCAATGGGAAGTGTTCCTGTTATAACAGTTTGGAAGGGAGAGTTATGAAAAAGCTTGTTCTGTTCATCATTCTCATGGTTCTGGCTCTGGCAGTTTTCTGCCAACAGCTGCCGCCGGAGCTGGGCGATCCGCCTACAACGACAAAGATCCAGACTGAGTAGAAAGCTGAGGCCGTTATGAAAGCACTGATTGAGAATCGCTGGGTGGAGTTTTTCATCGGCTGCGGGATCATCCTGCTGGCTTATACCGGAAGTCCCCGCACAATGGTGGAAGTCTTTATTGCCGTTGGCGGTACTTCTTTAGGTGCAATACTCTTGATATTGTCATGGAATCGGGATCAGGATCAGGCTAACTCGCACAGAAGGAGCAGCAAAGCATGAATGAATTGGACCGGGCGCTTACAATGTATCGGGCAGCTCACCCCGAATTGCAGCACGGCAAGGAGACCTTGACCGACATTCTCTTTTTCCTGGTCCATAAGGTGGAAGAGCTGGGAGAGCAGCTGAAAAAGACAGGCCGGAGAAAACCGAGAAGGACCGCCAAAAGATCGCAGGAAGCAATCGAGAACGCATTCAAATGGGCCGGAATGAAAGGGCCAAAGGTTGAAGAACCAGTACCTGAAGAACCTGGAGAAGTAACCAAAGGGTAGGGAGGAAGTATGGATGCGAAAGAGATCAGAGCGAGGCTGCTTACGCATACGCAGTTTCTCGTCAAAATATTTGACAATACTAAATTTCTGGACATGAGCCGGCTTGGGGAATGCCCGAGAAAGCTCACCTGGGAAATGCTCCACGGCGTCAATCCCGGCGATGACCTTAAGATGCGGCTCTTTAAAATACATCAGGCCGAGGAAGATCTGCAGCAGCGCCTCACCCGCGTCTTGAGCCCTGAGTACACTGGCACCAGACCGATTCAAGCAATGAAAGGCCGGGTTGTCGGTTTTACCAGTGGAGAGTTCAGAGGGATGCTGATCAAAATCAAGAGTGTGCCGGATGATGACGCTCTTCCGAATGGCCGGGCCCCAAATAATCATTACTGGATGGCCCAGGCCTTGATGCACTTCGGCCACTTTGCCAACTGCATTCTGATCTACGAAAGTCGGGCAACAGGCCGGATCAGGACCTACGATCAGTTTTACAATCCGGCCATTGGCGAGGACTGTGAGAGAAAAGCCCGGCTGGTTCTGGCCTCAGTCGATAAGGGCAAATTGCCAAAGTGCAATTGCGGGAAATGCGATGAGCATGGTTACGTCGAGAAGTAGCCATGATATTAATCAAGGCTGACAACTATCTTTATTTTAAATCGAACGGAAGTGAGTGTGGGGTATGAAGGGGTATCAAATTATCATCATTTCAATCTTGGCGTTGGCCCTGATATTCCTGGGCGGCTTTACTACAGGCTACTTTTATCACGGCAAAACACATTCAGCTACTCCCCCAGGAGAAACGCGGATCGACACGCTCGTGGTTACGTTGCCCGCGCCGGCTCCAATCATCAAAATCAAAAAGGTGCCCGGCAAGATCCAACTGGACACAGTCTACGTGGATGGGCATCCGGATCCGATGCCTGGATCCAACGGTTACGCGATCATCAAGGTCGCCAGCATGGATACGACAGTTCCCGACTGCGGCCGTGCATCAGTGGACTACTTTTTCCCGCCGGTTAATAAATTCGATTTCCTGTTTCAGCCGGCTCCGAGGCGAGACAGCCTCATTGTCCAGACGGTCTATCGGGATAAGATCATCTATAAACAACGCTGGTACCAGAAGGACTGGCTCTGGTTTACCGCAGGATCAGCCGCGGCTGTTCTTATCGCCCACCAGGCAAACCACTGAGGCCGAAGAGCATGAACAGGTTCAACAGATATGCCAGCGTCCGGCGGCGCCACAACCCCGGTACCATGAACAGGATGGAGGAAGCGTTCGCCGGGAGGCTTGAACTGTTGAAGAAAGGCGGTGAAATCAGCGATTACCGGTTTGAAGCGGTCACCTTGCGGCTGGCCCCAAAAACAACCTACACGCCCGATTTTCTCGTGGTCACAGACCACATCACCCTCTACGAGGTGAAGGGCTTCAGGCGCGATGATGCGATGGTCAAGCTTAAAGTGGCTGCAGAAATGTTCCCGTTCTTTGAATTTATCCTGATCACCCAGGACCGGCAAGGCTGGAAATACACGGCCGTGAAACCACAATAAAGGAACCGTGCAATGAATACCTGGAAATGGTTTGTGCTGGATGTAACCCGCTGGTCAATCGGCGCTCTTGCCTTAATCGGCTTGGGCTTCATTGGCTATTACTATTGGCGACTGCTCTTTATGGTGCCGTTAGCGATAGCCTCTATCTACGGTGCTCTGATTATGGGTAGTTATCTGCTCGGTATGGCAACCGAGCTCTGGAAAGCAATTCGAAATCGGTGCTGAAACAACTGGAGTTGCCTGGGCCGACGTATTGTGCGCAGTATCACAAAATGAGTAATAACAGTTGTTTAGGTGTATTTCACTTGCATATAATAGCTGTTAAATGTAGATTAATAATGACTTTAAGAACGCATAAAATGCGGAGGTACAAAATGAAACTCTTCACCAGGGAAATTGAGAGGAAGCTGCAAGCCCAATTCAAACGGGGCGACGATCCGGAGCAGCTGGTCCACTGCAAGATTTTTAATCCCTACGGGCAGGGGACCTGGTTCATCGTCAATCAGGATCCGGAAGATCCGGACTACCTTTGGGCAATCGTGGACCTGTTCGAGATCGAGGAGGGCTCTGTCCTGAAATCCGAGCTGGAGTTGTGCAGAGTGAAATTCGGTGGCTTTCAGTTGCCCCTGGAGCGGGACCTCTACTGGAAGCCCAAAACTGTGAGGGAAGTCTGGGCGGATCTGAGAAGCAAGCATCAGCATCTTGAACCGGCCTGTGAACCAAGGAGCTGAGCAATGATCTGGACAAGCTATTTTCGCAAGGTGGCGAAGAACCAGAAAACGGTCATGATTACGCGGACCGTGCCAAAGGGCTATAAGGGAGCGCGATTTGTTCAGCTCGCGCCCCCTTACCATCTATTCGGGCTGAACGATCCGGAGTTATTCCGGAAACGCTATCGTGAGGAGGTGCTGGCAAAACTGGATGCGAAGGAAATCGCGAAGCAATTCGATGGGATGATCCTGACCTGCTACGAAGGGCCAGGGAAATTCTGCCATCGCGAGGTGGTGGCTGAATGGCTGCGCAAAGAAGCGGGCATCAAGGTGCAGGAATGGCAAGGAGATCAGGACCAGGGAAATCCCAAACCGCCAAAGAAGCGCAGCGGTGATCAAATCTCACTTTTACTCTTTTAAACGATGCGAGGAGGTCCAAAATGGATACCCAAATTCCCACCGAGAAAACGGTAGGGCGGTTTACTTATAAAGATGGCTGCATCAGCGGCCCCAAGCTTTATATGGAGGAGCGGGGATCCAAACTGATTGATGAAATCCAAGCCGGTCAGGATCCGATTTTCAAATGGACGGCCAGCCAAAGCCCTGATATTGTCACGGCCATCCTGGTCCGTCTCCAGAACGACTTTGCCGGCTGGCACGGCATAAATCAGTTTATCGACAGCCTTGGAAGGACAAAGAATTAAATAACGCAACTCTTTGTCGTCTTGAATTGAACACGGAGGTGTATTATGAAACGTGCACTGTTCTTTACCGTCATCCTCGCCGCCTTTGTCGCTGGCTGCGCACATCTGCCGAAGCGCGAGGTGTTCGATAGCCTGACCTATGGCTTGCCGCTCTCTGCCGAGGTCTATGATTCGAAGATCAAGGAATCGATGGAATTGAAGCTGCTCGATCCGCAGTCAGCACTCTACAAGTTTTCTGAACCGCGTCGGATCTGGTATCGATCCGATGAGGTCCTCGAAGGAAAGGTCAATGGCGGCTGGGGAGTCGCAACACTGATCAATGCCAAAAACACCTTGGGCGGTTACGTCGGCTGGAATGAGTTCCTTTTCATTTTCTCCGGCGGCGATCTGGTAGATGAAATCCATGGCATGCCTTTGAAAGCCGGCAAAAACAGTATTTACGGCTGGGCGGACGAATACAATGAAATTGAGAAGTAACGCGACAGAATCATAACTACGGAGGTAAAAATGGACCTGACAGAAAAAAACAGGGCATACATCGATGGCTTGCGTTATGAGGACATGCTTTCTCGATGGCGTTTCTCCCCGGCTGGGGATCCATGGTTCCAGGGTGAAACCGGAGAGTACTGGGCCAAGCGCATGAAAGAACTCAGAGAGCAGCCAGGAGGACAGGAAAGGCATGTTGCTGCTAGCAAATCGATCGGATGGTGAAAAGTTCGCCATGAAGAGCGCAATCATATACTGCAATGAGTGCCATGCCAACAAGCTATCCAAAGACGTATGTTCTGCTTGCGGCAAACGCCTTTGCCGCAAGCACGTATATTTTTGGCCATGCAAGACTGGCGAAACAGAAGAGATCAAGCTGTGTAGATCCTGCATGATTAAGCGGTTTTTGGAGTGAGGTGTGGAATGAAGATCATTTGCAATCTGAACAAAGTCATCGCTAAAAAAGGCTTGTCGCAGCGATGCCTGGCCACGATGGCCCACTGCACGCAAGCTTCGATTTCTGGAATAGCAACGGGCAAATGCCTGCCGAAGCGTCCAGTTGCACAGAGAATTTCAGCGGCTTTAGGAGTGGGATTCGATTCGCTCTGGCCAAACTACGATTCAATTCAGATGCAACACAGAACAAGAATTACTCAGGGGCTGAAACGCTACCATCAGAAGCGGCATGAACGCACCGAAAAGAGAAAGGAATACCACGCCAAGTATGACCTGGCATGTGTCAAGAAAGAGCGAGCGGTCCAACCCGCAGATCCGAATGCAGTTCCGTTGGCTGCTGGCGCCATTGCCGGCGATTACAGGTTGCGGCCGGCTAAAGCCAGTGATGACCAGCTCCAGGATAAAAAGTGGTGCCGCACTAAGGCGCTGGCACTGCAGGACTACCTGTGCCAAAATTGCGCTTATGGCGTTTACCGTGAATTGAGAGCGCTCCTGGCTGCTGAGAACCGGCTCTTTGAGAGCCGAGTGGACCGTGGTTATGAGGTGTCGCTCTGAGCAAAAGGAGGTGTGAGATGGAATATACCAAATCGCAGCTGGAGTATATCGATTCTGTTGACGGGCTGGCCCATAGCAGTGCTGTCGACATTATTGGCAAGCAGGATGCTCGAATCTCCGAGCTGGAGCAGCGTCTAAAATACGAAGAGTGGGCTGCAGGTAACATGTCGCACACAGCCGCATGGCTACAGGCCCAGATGGATGCAGGCCCCTCAACGGAAGAACTTGAAGCGCTACTCGAGGCCATGCAAAAACGAGAGAAGGAATTCCGCGTTGGCCTGGCAACGGCGCGGGATCTCCTCTTGAGTCTCGGAAAGATGCGAGATGCACAGGAGATGGCGAACCTCCTCGCAAGGTTCCCGGTGGCCTACGGACTGGAGCCAAACCATGAAAAGTAGCCAGAACTCGGTTCGGCCGTTCCGGACGAAGCTGCTTGGGGTCGTGAGCATTGTTTGGGCACCAAGTGCCGGGCGGGCGCGGATGGTAACTGCGAGAGCAGCATATGACGCCGGCTATACAAGACGTGTCAATCCGGCAGAGGTCCACTGCGTGAGGGCCAAAGAATACGATTATATTGGCACCGCAAGGCCGGAATTTTGCTATGGTATGGATTCGGTGCCTATTTGTTGATCAAACTTACCAGCGCGATCATTATCGCGGCGCTGAGAAGAGTGCGCCGCGATTCGGCGCCGCCGAACAGCGAAATCTGCCGGCAGGGCGATCGCGAGCGGTGAAGATGCTCGCCATCTGCCGGCCGCTGATCGACGGCGCCGAAAAAACAAATGATGAGGTGTTTTATGAATAACTTTTGCTCTATCACTTTCGGCGTTCAGCTCGGGGTGGCGATCTATTCCCCGAGCTGTGAGCTGATCTTCAGTAGCTGTATGCGCTATTGCTCACCTGATGAATTCCGGGATCGGCTCAAGGCCATGCGCGAGCACCATAAAATCGATCTGGCCATCGTTCAGGCATTCGGAGATATCCTTGATTATCCTTCGCAGCATCTGGAGCAAATCAAGGAAGTATTTCCAGAGCATATCCTGGTCCACCGGGACCAGTGGAACCCCTCCAGGATGGGATATGAGAGCCTTCACGCTCTGGCTGAGGCACATCATGGACGCAAACTCAACCGCCCAGAGCAGGTAGATGCCATCCTGATGGGCAGGTGGCTCTATCTTATTCTCTCTGATGCGGGTATTCCTTTTCCGGCAGAACACCTGGGGGAGCTGGCCCGGACCACCCGGCGGTTCCCGCGCCGGCAGGATCTCCGCGCAATACGATGGAGAAATCATCGGACCGCGGTTAGCGTCTGACATGGCCATGCGGTAATAGAAGGAATCACCAATGGAGAAAAAGAAACTACAAATACTCAGCAGGGCCAATAAAGCAGAGCTGGACCGGAGATATCAGTTCATTATGACCTTGATAGAGCAGGGCTGGAGCGAAGAAAATGATATCATCCAGGAGATTCGCAGGAGGAAAAAGTGGACTGTGTGCGACCGGCAGATCCGGTCCTATATTCAGCACTGCTTCCAGATGCTTCAAAAACGTGCGCACGAGGATGTCGATCGCATATTCGGGACACTCTGGCTCAGGCATGAGTCCATCTTTCGTGCCGCCCAGAAGGAACATGTTTACACGGCCATGATGGACGCACTCAAGGAAATGGCCAAGTTGGCTGGCTGCTATCGCCCCAGCAAATTCGCCCTGACAGACCCCACTGGTAGAAAGGACTATGGAGAGAGGATCGCCAATATCTCATTCATCGAAAGCGCCCTGCGGGCCAGCCCCGAGATCCAGGAGCAGCTCGTTGAACTCCTTGCCAAGCTCGGTGAGCAACGAAATGATGATCAGCCTGGCCCGGATTAACTACTTGGCCTATCTTCAAGTAACCCATTACCTGAAATACCGTCCTGCGACCCACCTAAGATATATTGCGAAAATATGCGAGAAGATAGAAGCCGAAGAACTTAAACGGGTGATGTTCTTTCTCCCTCCGAGGCACGGAAAGTCGTTATCTGTCACTGAGAGCTTTCCGAGCTGGTTCATCGGCAAGAATCCGGACCGGCGGGTGATCGAGGTCAGCTATGGAGAGTCACTGGCGCGGAGATTCGGCAGGGCAAATCGTCGCAAGATCGAGGAGTTTGGCCCGACACTTTTTCAAATCGGGATTGCCGGCGACAATGCCAGCGTCAGCAACTGGTCCATCGAAGGCCATGACGGCGGAATGATCAGCACGAGTATTGGAGGCCCGGCGACCGGAAGCGGCGCAGACTGCCTGATAGCGGGGACTCTGATTGAGACAGAGATTGGTGAGATCGACATTCAGGCCCTGCACAAAATGCACATAAAGCCAAAAGTTTTGACGTTTAACCACAAAATGCAAACACTCCAGATGCGGAGAGTATTAGCCTCAAGGGAGATTGAACGTGATGGACTCGTTGAAATCGAAACAGCTGGTGGCCATAAACTCACAGCTACCCGGAAACATCGTATCTACATCCAGGAACGAGGCTACAGGCCGGCGTATCTATTACTGCCAGGAGACCGGATTATCTCCAAAGCAACTGAAGAAAAACAAAGTGTGTCTGTTTTGTGGGAATCCAAAAGGCGGCGATGGGCCAACCTGCAGGGCATGCTACAACAGGGCGAGAAAAGTGACCGTAACGCTAACCTGCTCTTTTTGCCAGAAAATCTACGAGCGGCCATTGTACGAATACGAAAAAGCTTTGAGAAATGGCAATCGGGATCACTATTGCTCCAGGGCTTGCTCAGAAGCGCACCATGCAGTCAAGAATGCCAAACGGTGTCTGCGGTGCAGCAAAGCCATGCCTGGAAAACGCAACAACATGTATTGTTCGGAGCAATGCAGGAAAGAGGTACGGGATGCAAAGAAACCCCGGAAAAAATGCCCAGAATGTGGAGACATTTTCATAAAAACTTTTACCCATATGGCCTACTGCTCAGCAAAGTGTGCAAATGCAGTTCACTCCAAGAGGATGACCGGACAGGGCAATCCTCATTTCAAAGATGGAAAAAGCTATGCAGAGTGGTTTTCTCGCATGAGGCCCTTGATTCTGGAACGGGACGAACATCGCTGTACTGTGTGTGGAAAGACAGAGAGCTTTCGAATCATCCAATGGAGCGGCCAATCTGTGAGGCGAAGCAATCTATCCATGCACCATCTGGACGGCAATGTCGCGAACAATGCTCCGGAGAACCTGATCACAATGTGCGGCGAGTGCCATATCCGCTACCACAAATCGAGGGAGACGTCGTGGTCAGCGTTAAAGAGCTTGGCACTCCAGCGGTCCCTGTTTATGACCTCCAGGTGGAAGAGGAGAGCAACTTCTTTGCAAATGGAATACTCGTCCATAATTGTCTGATAATCGACGATCCGGTAAAAAACCGCCAGGAAGCTGACAGCCTCACATATCGGGATATGCTTTGGGATGAGTATCGCAACACGCTCCTGACAAGGTTGCAGCCCAATGCGTCAATCATCCTTATTCAGACCCGCTGGCACGAGGACGACCTGGCCGGCAGGATACTGGCGCAGGAGCCGGAAAAATGGTATGTGGTCAAATTGCCGGCAGAGGCCGAGGATGAAGACCCCCTGGGAAGGGCGCCGGGAGAGCCGCTCTGGCCCGAGTTCGGTTTCGACTGGGCCTGGATTGAGAACACGAAAAAGACCCTGGGCAGCCAGGTCTGGAACGCCCTCTATCAGCAGCGGCCGGCGCCCCAGGAAGGCGCACTTGTCAAACGGTCCTGGTGGAAGTATTACATCGTTGCCCCGAGCCATTTTGACGACATCGTTCTGAGCTGGGATATGACCTTTAAGGACGAGGCAGCGGCGGCTTCAGGGAATCCCGACTACGTGGTCGGTCAGGTCTGGGGAAGGGTGGAGGCGGACAAGTACCTTCTGGACCAGGTGCGCGGGAAGATGGACTTTCCCGATACCCTTAAAGCCGTCCGGGCATTGAAGGCAAAATGGAAAGAGAGCACGGCGATCCTGATTGAAGACAGCGCCAATGGCCCGGCGATCATCGCTTCGCTGAAGCATGAAATTTCAGGAATCATCCCCTGGCCGGCCCAGGGCAGCAAGACAGAGAGGCTGTCTGCGGTTGCGCCTCAGATTGAGGCGGGCAATGTTTACATCCCCGATTCAATCATCGCCGAGTGGATCAGCGACTATGTGGAAGAATTCGCGGTTTTCCCAAATGGTAATAACGACGACCAGGTGGACGCGACCACCCAAGCCCTGCGCTACTGGATGAGGGCTGATAAAGCGCCAGCTTCAATCAGCAGTTATCGAGAACTAAGAGTTAACCCGTAAAAAAAAGGAGCAGGAAATGCCAAACATCTTCACGAATCTTTTCAATGGGCTGCTCGGCCGGAACAAAACCCCTGGTCGGGAAAAGATTGGAGCCCTTGCGGAGAAGGGGCAGGATCAGGTGAATCCGGACCGGACCACCGCGCCAAGAGAGTTCGACGTAATGCCGTCTTCCATTCGTCTCACAAGCGCAGAGCACGGGGGGATCAAAACCGGTTTTTACTGGGAAGTCCAAGACGCTTGGCGGATGTACTGCAGCGACGACCGTGTTCGCTCGACTATCGACTCCATCGCAGACGACGCTACCCAAAACAACAGGCGGGGATTGCCGTTCAACATCGTAGTCAAAACCGCCGATGGAAAGCAGAACCCTGAGATCGAGAAACTGCAACGAATTCTTGACGCAAATTTTAAAGCTCTGCAAATATATCAGCGAATCTCGGACATGATTAAGTTCGCCCTGCTTGAAGGGAGCCGGTTTTACCGGATCGTCGTGGACTTTTCTCTGAACAAGGTGGTCGAATTTCGCCACATCAAAGGCCCACGGGACGGCTTCATCCTGGTTGAACTGACAGAGGGCAAATATAATGGATACTACGTTCAATTTGACTACGCTTCCCAGCAGCCTGTCGCTGTATTCTTACCCTGGGAAGTGGTCCGCTTTGACTGGAACCGGCCGGACGAAGCAGCATTTGGAATGGGGCTTTTCTCCAGCGCACGGGGCAACTGGAAGCAACTGAGCAAGGCCGAGCAGGATGTTTATATTGCCCGGCATACCAGGGCCTATGCGAGGGTAAGCCGTGAATTTCCCGACGCCAGCATAGAGGACTTGATCCGGATTCGGACCCAGGACGAAACCGACCGCAAAAAACACGGGCCGATGGAAGTGGAAACCGACATCTACACGACCGGCCGGGCCAACGTCCTGGACACTTCCAACGCAGCCATTTTCAACATCGCCGACATCGAGTACGGCCAGCAGCGGCTCTTCGCCAGCGGTCGGCGTCCGGTATCCCTCCTGGGCGGGTACGGAAAAGATGCCGTGAACCGCGCCGTCCTGGATCGCCAGGAGCACCGCTATATCAGCGGCTTTCTCTCTTCAGTTTGTGAGATGTGCGACGCGGCTATGCTCAAGGTGGCCAACATGATGCTGCTGCTCCAGAATCTCTTGCCCCAGGACTATCCGGTAGCTTTCGAGTGGACCCGCAAATCGGTCGAGGACAAACAGACGCTGGCCACTATTGCCAAGGACGGCGTAGACCGAAGGGCCCTGCCGCTTTCTGTCTATGCCGGCATCTTTGACATGGACCCGAAAGAAGTCAATGCGGAAATCGAAGCGGACCAGCAGCGTCTGGCCGCTTGGGATACAAAGTTCAACGCCAATCCATTCGAAGACCCCGGCTTTGTCCCGCCGGAGGAGTAAACGTCGATGGAAATAAGCGAATATCAGAGAATGATTCTGAAAACCAGACAGAATCGTTTCAAATTTACCCAAGAAACCCTGCAAAAGCTTCAGCAGTCGTTTGAAAAAGCCTATGAGGATGTAGTCCGATTATTGATTGGAATTGATCGTGATCCGAGGCTTACCGCTCAGAGGGCATTTTGGAGGGCGAAACGGGACCAGCTCAAAGAAATAGCCGAAGGTCTGAAAAATGGCTATGCGGATGCGCTTAAGGAAGGAATGAATCTGGTAACTTTGAACGCGGCTGAAATTTCAGAATTGGCCGAGACGATGCTTTTGACCAGCCACGGCTATGATGCTACTCTTGTCAGCCCGGAATTTCGAACCTTTCCCCTGGCGGCAGTAGAACACGTTTGGAAAAGAATCGGCACCGACGGCTTGACTTTGAGTGACCGCATCTGGAATTTGGAGAAACACGTCTGGAAGCGGATCGACGGCATTGTGCTATCAGGTATTGCACGGGGAGAAAGCGCAGTGGATATGGCAAAAGAGTTACAAAGTGACATCCTCGGGATCAAGCGGCCCGAGGAAATCCCCGAGAATCTGCGCTGGACTACCGGTATCAGCCGGTCCGTCCGTGGACGTGGAACCATCCACTACAACGCTCTGCGGCTTGCCAGGACAGAGATCGGCAACGCCTACCATGAGGCCGAAGCCATGTCGGCCAGCGCTTCGCAGGTAGTTCTTGGTCTGAAATGGAACCTTTCTCCGTCGCATGGACAGTACGATGTCTGTGACCAGCTGGCCAGCCAGGACGTCTATGGTCTGGGGCCCGGCGTTTATCCGCCCGGCTCCATGCCCCTCTATCCGCATCCCAATGACATGTGCTATGTCACCCGGGAGATCAGGCCGGTGTCTGAGTGGGGCAAAAAAAGTCCGAAGGTAGAAGCCAAAAAGAATATCATTTTTGAGCATCCAGAAGAAACGTCATACTTGTCAGCAACCAGAAAAACAGAAATCACAAGACCGGTGACGGAGAAATATCAGAAAGCCGTTGAAGAGCATTTCCACGCCATAATAAACAGTATTGTCGGCGGCAAGAGGTATCGGAGCGTGGCGTGAGGGAGGGCGATATGGGCAAAATCACTACAAGTATCCTGGTCATTCGTGATAATGGGACAGGAAAAAATGTGCAGAAAATCGAATTGCCGGCAGATGACCAATTTGGATTCTATGGAACTATTGAGCTGAAATTACAGTCTGGCTCGTTGAATTCGGTCCAAATTCCACGGCAAAGCTTGCACATCGAAACTATTAACCGCGAAGAATGGGAACAATTGGTCGGGAAAATTGATGATTGAAAATAAACCTAATAGATGTAAAATTTGGCTTGACAAGATGAGCGAGATTCTATAAATTATCACTAATAATAGCCGGGTCGACTGGGAAACAGAAGCCCGTGTTTCACTGACTCTCTCAAACGTGAGGGAAGGTGAGGCACGGGCTTTTTCATTTTGTACCAACGGCGTGCTACCTCCCACGCCCCCGAAGAGACGGGGCGGGACCGGCCCAGCCCGCTCCGTCTCAATATACAGGAGAAAAGATTATGCCTTATACAAGTTTATCAGAAGCCCCCGCCAGTTGGAAAAAGCTCGACGGTGTGGCGCTGACCCTCTCGCAGGTCAACTGGATTGCCAAAATATACGATGCTTTGGTTGCAAAAGGTCTGGAAAAGGGCATCGCGGCAGGCACAGCGATCAACAAATTCAAGAAATCCCACAAAGTCGTTGACGGCAAATGGGTTGCGGTCAAGAATGAAGAAAATGAAGAGAAAGAGAACGTTGAAATGACAGCCGAAGAAATTGAAGGCGGTCTTGAAGAATTCCGCATGAAAATGCGTGAAGCCATCAAACGGCTGTATCCAAGAAAATATGTCTGGCTTCGGGATATTGTCGGCAACGCGGTAATCTACGAAGTCGAAAATGTCAGCGAAACAGGCGCGGTACTCGGCCCAAATAAAGTTTACAGGGCGGAATTCGCCATCGTCGACGGCGATTTTACCTTCGGATCCCCTCAAGAAGTCGAGGTCAAGGAAGTAGTCAAACCGGTTCAGACGGCGGTCGAGGAAAAGCCACTGGAAACGCCCAAACCCGCAGCAGATTTTCTGATCGAGGAGCGGGTCACAAGAACCGCCGAAGCCGAGGCCGGTTTCGAATTCAACCTCTCCGGCCATATTCTGCTTGAGGAGAAGGACCCCGCCAAAACGGACGTTATCAAAGCCCGAGTGCCGATGATTAAATTCGGCGCTCTTACCGCCAATAATAACCGCTATCTGGAAGAGTGCTGGGACGCGCTCGCCCAGGAGATCATCACCTTAAACGAATCCAACAAGAAGCGCCGGGTTCTGGACATGTACCCGACGCACAAGCCCGCGCTTGATCCAAAAGACCCTGATTATTTCATGCTGCGGGCTGCAAAAATTACCGGCGCCTCCAAGGACGGGGACGTCGGTTTCATTCACTTCGAAACCCTTCGGACCGAGGCCGGTCGTACAATGGCCGTCCAGGTCCAGGAAGGCATGGTTGACGGCGTTTCTCTGCGAGCTTACCCGCGACCTGGCTTTTTCCAGCATAACCAGGAGGGCGGGGTCGACGTTCGTCAATTGATGTTTATGGGTTCCGACTTCACCGATGTGGGCGCTATGCCTATCGAAGAAGCTAAAAAAGGTTTCCATTTAGAGGAGAAGCGTATCATGAACCTGGAAGAACTCAAAAGAACGGACCCGGAGGCTTACGCCAAAATCATGGCTGAGGCTGCCCAGGCCGAGGCCGCAAAGGCCAAACCGCTGACCGAGGAAAACGAGCGGCTGAAAAAGCAGCTTGCCGAGGAAGCCGCCAAGCGGCGCAGAGCATCCCTTCTGGAGCACATCCGTGGCGTGGTTGGCAAGGTCAAAGACTTTGGCGATACCGTCAAGGCCAACGTGCTTGAAGAGGTCACAGCGGTAATGGACCGGATCATGGCCGAGCAGGAGAACGACGATGTGGCCAAGCTGAAGCTGGAGGAGGCCGTCACGGCGGCTTTCAACCGGCGCAAGGCCGAAATCGCCGAGGCCCTAAAATCGACCATGCAGACCCAGCAGAAATTCGTCACCGATCCAAACGTCATCAGCACCCTGACCACGGAAGCGCGTCAGGTCGGCCTGACCAAAGAAATCACCGGCGGGTCCACCCGCATCCGCGACCTGATCCTGGCCAAGGTGTTCGGTCACCCGGTGTATGAAGGTGGCCGTTTCCTGCTCGAATCCTGGCAGGACAAGCTTCGCCCCCTGATCCAGAAGCAGCTCTATTACATGGATTTCGTCGGCAAGCTTCAGAATGACCTGTTCGCCTCCGGCGGTATGCTCCATAACATGCTGCTTTCCGAGGAGATCAACAAGGCGATTGCCCCGCTGTTGACCGAAGCTGGCGAGGCCACGACATCCGGTGTAATCAGCACCAACCTGCCGCATGAGGTCGCGTCTGCAATCATCTACGCCTCCTGGCCTGAGACCATCGCCATGCAGATCTGCCAGACCGGCGATATGACCTCCAGCACCAAGGACATCTTCGAGGTCGGCTATCCGACCGGTGACGAGGTCCATCGCCGTGGTCAGCATGAATTCGGCTGGGTAGATGAAGCCAACCCGACCACGCTGGTCACCACAACCGCCAGTCCGACCACCTACGGCGATTTCGTTGATGACGGTGCTCTGTCGGCTGGCAGCAACCAGTATGCCGATCATCTTTTTGCGCGGTTGATCGAGCAGCCTGCCGGAACCGATATGGTCGTCACCATCACCGGCACGGATGAAAACGGTGCATCGGCTACCTGGACCGTGACTTTCCTCACCACGGATGCACTCGGCACGATCAAGCGCTGCACCCCGACCAACGTCGGTCAGAAATGCACCGATGTTACCGCCGTCTCGGTCGCTGATTCCAGCACCCTGACCGCCGGTCAGGTCGGTTTCTTCGTCGAAAAGCCGATCACCGGCGCTACCGCAGGGGCCGCCGAAGACAAGAGCTATCTGGGCATCAGCAAGACGACCGCCACGGCGGACGACTACGACCTGGGTGCCCGGCTTGACATCGCCCTCATAGAAGACATGCAAATGGCCATGAAAGACGGCGGCGGCGGGCTTGATTACCTGGCTCTGATCGTCGGTGCAATCAAGAAAGCGATCATCGACCAGATCGACCGCAAGGTGCTCTATGAGGTCGTTGACGACGCGACCGGCGGCAACCAGACCTTCGCTCAGTCCACCCCGGACAGCGGCTATACCCAGGCCGAATGGAACAAACGGTTTCTGTATTACTGCGACCTGCTGGTCGATGAGACCAGCCTGGCCGGTAACATGGAGCCGAACTGGATGGTCTGGAGCCGCGCCGACCGGAGCCGCTTCATGGATTGGCTGTCGGAAGGGTGGACGAAATACAACGTCGCCCGGAATGAGATGCACCTGAACAGCCGGTCTGTCGGCAACGTCTCCGGCTGCGAGGTGTTCGTCTCCCCGAATGCCCGGCGCTCGCGGGTGGCCGTCGGTTCGAATCAGGCCGGTGTCCACTATTACGTCTATGTGCCCTTTGTGCTCCTCGGGCCGCAGTGGGTGCCTGACACCAAGACGAAAGCCGTTATGGTGCATCATCGCGCCGCTTTCAAGGTCACTCAGCCTCTGACTCTCGGAAAGCTGGTGATCAGCTAAACCACAGGGCGTCAGGCAAAAGCAAGATAGATTATAAAGCCGATGCCTGACGCCCACAATATAAAGGGCAAACCATGTTCACAATCAAAAATAAGGACAGTATTTCTCATACCGTGCAAATCAGCGGCCCGACCTTCGGCATAGTACAGATCAGCCTTGATGCTGGTCAGATAGGTGGGCCATATCCCGAATCATGGCGGGAATACTTCCTGCAAAACGAAGTCCACTGGGCTGTTGTTTTCCCGAAACCCGAGGATTCTCAAGAAAAATCGGTTGTTATCCAGTCAATCGGAGCAATCGAAACCGAACCACCCGCTGCCAAGGTCAAACCCAGGCAGTACAAAAAAAGGAGCAAGTGAGCCATGGGAAAAATCCTACGTCTGCCGGTCCGTAAATCCATCCTTGCGACAGCAACGTCGCTGGGAGCCAGTTACGGCAAAATCGGCAATGCAATCAATATCGAGGGCATGGTCAATCTGACTCTCCATGTCGCAGAATCCGGCGGTTCGGAAGGTGCCCTGGTGCGGGCTTACATCTCCACGAGCGGTGATGCTCCAACCAGTTCCAGCGGTCTTTTTCAGTTGGTCGGCGTGACTGGCGCAGAAAGCGAATTCACGGTCGCGGCCAGCGAGAAGAGAAGTTTCGCTCTATACAACGTCTCCGGCAAATATCTGTTGCTCTACGCAAAGGGGGCTTCAAGCACCACTGCTCAGATCACCGCTTTTGTAACCGGCGAATTGCCGACGGTCAACGGCCAGGTGATCCGCCCTCTGGCTGCAACAGTAATGTCTGCCGCTGCGCTTTCCAGCACCAGCTATGCCGACAAGGGTAGCGCAGTCAATATCGAAGGCATGAGCGAGCTGACCCTGCACCTGACCGAATCGGGCACCACCGAAGGGGCCAAAGTCAGAGTATTTGTCGCTCATACCGGTTCCGCTCCGTCCGCTACCACGGGGCTGCAAACCGTTTCGGCAGAGGCCGGTACCGATCTTGAATTCACCGTTCTTAAGGGAGAGAAGGCCAGCCATCCGCTGCGCGGCATCACCGGCAAATACCTGATGATTCAGGCCAAGGACACGACCGGCGGCACTGGTCATGCAACGCTGGCTGTCACGGTCAGCGGCAACGTCACCAACCTGTGAGGCGACCATGAAGCGCATTCTTATCATCGTGGCCTTGCTATGCCTTGCGGCATACGCAGCCTACGGCCAATCAGCCATTCTCGGTAAATCCGACCTCGGAGTGGTTCGCCTCACAACTTTATCCGGTGCAGTTCTGGACTCCGCCAGGGCAACCGGCACGTCTGACGACTTTACTTATGACGTGACGGTGCTCTCCAAGTCCGGGATCTGGAGCAAGGTTCAATTCAAGGATATTGTCAAACAGACCGTCCGCACCTACTCAGTCCGGGACACCAGCGCCAGGACGGACATCATTCCCAATTTCCGGCTGCGCTTCAAGAATACCCTGACAGTCGGCAGCATGGCGCGGGTTCAATATACCCACTATCCGATTGTGACCGTGGACTCGACCGGCGCCTTGCGGCAAGCTCTTTGGAACACGGCCCGGACCGATTCGCTGCAAAACCTGAAAGCGACGGCTCGAACCATTCTGTTGAATAATGACTACCCCAGAGGACTGACTGTTATCGCCAACGTCAACCTGCAGTTCCGCACGAACCGGATCACAAACTGGATTTTCCTCTTTGCCGGCGGCAGCATCTACATCCCTATCCGGCACACGGCTGCGGATACTTTTTACGCTAAGACAGCAACCATTCCTGACATCTGCATTGTACGGGGAAAATGATGAAAAAGCAAGCTGCGCTGCTGGCGATCCTGATTTCCGGGCTCACCCTGGCTCAGACCGTCCGGCTGGAAGGGCCCCCGCGGATTTCCGACGCCAACCTGGTTGGCTACTGGCGGTTTGACGAAGGCACCGGGACGGCGGTCAACGACTTTTCCGGCAACAGCAATAACGGGACCTTTGACGGAACCTGGAACCGTGGCCGATATGGGAACGCTGGTAAATTTGTGGCGGCTTCAACTCAAGAAGTTACCATCCCCACCAGCGCGTCACTGAACATGGGAACCAGCGACTTTTCCATAGTCGTTTGGGCGAGAATCGACGCAGCAGCAGCCTCTATTCTTGTCAGCAAGTATGGCTCGGTTGGCTATTTCCTGGGTGTTGATGCAACCGGAAAATTCTACGGCAAGGTCCGGGACGCTTCGACCAATGTTTCGGTGCTGGGCAGTGTAATCTCGGATGGAAAGTGGCACCTGCTTGTCATGACGGTGGACAGGAGCGATGCCTCGACCGGCTTAAAGCTCTACCTCGATGGAGAATACAACACCCAGGGACAGCAGGGCGGGGCCAGTATCGACAACACTGAGTCCTTTTATATCGGCCGGCTTTCGAGTGGTTACTACCTGACCGGTGAAATCGATGACGTGCGCATTTGTAAACGAATTATCAGTACAGACGAAATCAAGCGCCTCTGGTCACAGTCAACCATCAAAGTACGAATCAACGGAGAGGCAATAACGGAACCAGTAGCTTACTGAAGGCGGACCGGAATGACCGAAGCACTCAAGATTATCATTACCGCATTGATTGGAGTATTCGCTGGACTTATAACAAAAATTGGATATGACCTGCTGGCTAAAAAAGGGAATGGCCATTCATCGCCATGCGAATATGTGAAGGAGCTGCAGCACCGGGTCGATAGCCGCGAAAGGCTTGACCTGGACATTGTGCAGCGGCTCTCAAGGATCGAGACGAAAATCGACAACGGGTATCATCCCTATGACAAAAACAAGGGCACAGCTGCGGGACTTGATCCGGCAGGAAATCGGTGACGAAGTCCGGATCAGCGGCACTGCAACTGGCGGGTCTAAAACCACTTTGGTGGATACAGCTGCGCTGACCCAGGCAGATGACTACTGGAACGGCCGGAGAATTTATATCACCTCGACGACCGACGGCCTTGCCCCGCAGGGCGAGAGCCGCAAAGTCGCAGACTTTGTCAGCTCCACCAAAACGGCCACTCTGGAAATGGCTCTGTCGGCTGCAGCTGAAGCCGGCGACACTTATCAGATCGCCATTTGGCCGGATGCAGTATACAATGCTCTGATTTCCGCAGCTATCGCAGCTTATTCGAAGTACCGGCCCTATCGGTCCACCGGAACCCTTGCAATGGTGGCCGGGACAAGATATTACAATCCACCGGCCGGTGTGGACCTCCGAGCCGGGCACCGGATCGAAGAGATTCGCTACATTAACCAGACAACCCAAGAGGATTATCCTATAACAGGATGGACCCCAGACCGGCACCAGAACAAGATCGACCTGGGCTATTTCGCCAGCGAATCGAAAACTCTGACTGTGTTCTATGTCAGCCCTCATGTGGATTTTACAGGCGACACCGGGACTATTACCGTCCCTGACCAGGATGAGGAGCTGATCGTCAAATATGTCGTTGCCCAGTTTTATCTGCTAATGGCCCGGGAGAACTTTGACGATTTCGGCAACCTGGTTCCCGCAAGATGGACCAGGGGCAATGTTTCCGAGGAAGCCGGCAGCAGCCATAAAAACATGAAAGATTTGTATGATTCTCTTATGGCTGATTGGCGGGAAGCCCTGAACGAAGCCGGTGCAATCATCAGCACCCCCAAAATCGCGGAACCTGGGGAATGGGTAGCGCCCCACGATTACAGAGGCTTTTAGCGATGACCTTCATTGACAGGAAATCGGCGCGGCAGGTCACGGTGATCCGGCGAAGTCAGACCCAGGACGCTGAAGGCGACTATGGCAACGTGGCGGCGACCACAATTCATTCAGGCATCATTGCCGATATCCAGCCCGTAAGAGGAAAACTTATAGAAAGCGCCGCAGGATACAGAGCCGATACGACGCATTTGATGTTTACCCAGGACTATTTTACCGACATTCTCGCGCTTGATATTGTCCAGGACGGATCAACGGAATACGAAGTGCTGGTCCCGGCTAATTGGCGGGAACACACCGAATATCAGCTAAGGATACTGTAAATGCCAGTATCGGCTTATACAATCCTGACGACGGTTTTCAAGAAACTGGACGCGGATACAACTCTTCAGGGTGCCAGTTATCTGAACGGTACGGATCGGATCGAGAAGGGACCCCGTCGCAGGAAAGGCCTGACAGCCCCCTGCATTACCATGAAAATCGGTGGGACATCGCTCGATACCGACGACAAGGTGCAGGACGCTACTATTTACATCAACAGCTATGCGCTGGACAAGAGCAACGGGACGCCTGATCTAACCAGGCTTTCAGCCATTGCCGGTCAGGTGGAGACTTTGCTCGATGATGCTTCACTGACGGCTGCAAGCGGAATGCGATATTTCAATTGCTATGTCACCAGCCCGCACGGAGAGGCCTTTCTGGACCCTGATTTTCCAGACGAGCATTATGTGAGCACAATCATCAGGGTTCAGTGTCAGAGTACCTGATCTGCGGGATTCTTAACATCATAACTAAGGAGATTCAAAATGGCCGGAACGAAAAACAATGTAATCATCTGCGGGACCTCGGTTCAGCTCAAAGTCGCCAACACGGATGTCGGCTACACCAAAGGCGGGGTGGAGCTGGAAATGAACAGCGAATTTTACGACGTGATCGCGGATCAGAGCCTTACCCCGATCCTTCGGAAGATGACTTCCCGGACCTGCAAGGTGAGAACCACCATGCTCGAAGCGACGCTTGATCATCTGCGCATGGCCTGGAACCTTGCAGACTCGGCCCTGGTCTCCAGCTCCCTGACCCTGAACAGCACCGAGAAGGGTGAGGTTGTAATCCAATTTATCGGCAAAGGCCCCAACAGCACGACTCGCACCGCGACATTTTTTGCCTGTGTTGCCATGGCTACCGGCCCAATCCCGAATTTCAAGGACAAGGAGTGCGAGATTCCTGTGGAGTTCGAGTGCCTGTGGAGCGATTCTAACAGCGCCTTCGGGACCATCGTTGACGCTTGACCGCTGGAGAGATGGCTCTTTATTTCACATCTCCGGCAGATAATCCCGCTTGCGGTTATGGCCGAGTAGCAACAAAGCTGCTGGAAGCCCTGAAATCCTCCGACATCCCGATCACTGAGAAACCTCAGCGGTCGGATGTGCAGATTTGGTACGGTCAGCCGTTCAGGGATAAAGACACAAAGCGACAGCGCCGTCGCAGATGTGATACTTATCTGATTTACACAATGTTCGAATCAACGGTTATTCCTGACGGCTGGGTGGATGAGATCAACAAGCATGACGCTCTCCTGACACCCAGCCGCTGGTGTGGCCGCTGGTTCATGGAATGCGGCGTGACGGTGCCCTGGCGTTTGCTTCATCACGGTGTTGATCCGGCTGAATTCCCGCTTCTGGAGCGACCGGCTGACCGGAAATATCTGACATTCATCTGGCAAGGTGTGAATCCGAAAGATCGCAAAGGGTGCGAGATTGTACGGCGAGCCTTTTATAAACTTCGACTGAAGCATACGCGGCTGATTGTGAAGGCGGTGCCCGTGCAATCGCCGCGTCTTTATATGGAGACGCCAGGCTGCAAAGAGATTTGGGACTGGTACACGCAGAAGCAGATGCTCTCGCTCTTGCAGGAAGCCGATATGAGCCTTAATCCGACATCCGGCGAAGGATTCGGGCTTATCCCCCTGGAACACGCGGCAACAGGTCTGGCGGTAGCAGCCACGGACTTTTCCGGCTGCCGAGAATATCTGGAAGACCTGAAGCCGGATATGATCGGTATCAAATGGCGACCGAAGCCAAGTTATTTCAACAGCCTGGGCGGGGACTTCGGGTTTGATGCAGCTCCTTATTTTGATCATCTCTGTTCAATCATGGAGTGGGCATCGAAGAATCGTGAAGAGGTGCGGGCAATGGGCCTGCGTCTCGCCCAGGCTGTTCATAAACGGTGGACCTGGGATCGCCCGGTCCAACAGCTCAAAGAAATCCTGGGACGCTTAAAACAGGGAGGTGAGAACCTGTGAAAAAATATCGTTGTGACCGGTGCTATCAGACTGCAATACGGCTATGCCGGGATTGCCATATGGCCCTATACGACAGGTGCGCTTATACAAGGCTTGGTGAACCTGGCGTTTGGCTATGCCGGGAGTGCTATAAAAAGCGGTACGGATCGGAGCCGTGAGTTATGCAATTTGAAATCAGAGACATATGGCTGACGATCTGTATTTTCCTGCATTCGGCTGTCAATGGGATTTTGGATAACATCGACCATCACAGTGGGGCAAGGACGCTAAAGGATGCCTGGCATGGAGTAAAGCTTTTTGACCGCATCACATTGATTATGGCCGGGATCATAGCCGCCCGCTGCAAATGGTCCTGGTTGAAAATAGCGACGTTGGTTCTGGCCCTGTTTCTGGCCAAAAATGTCTGGTCTTATTTCTACCTGAACCATATCGAGTTTTGGATACGGCTGGATGAAACTTTAAACATCACCACCGGCTGGGCATGGTTGGACGAATTTTTAGGGATTGAAAAATAATGCCGAGCAGCCAACCCGACAATATTTCCACCGTCGTGAAGTGGATTGTTGAAATCGATCCGGTTTCGGTCCTGGACGTAGGGGTGGGCTTTGGCAAATATGGTGTCCTGGCGCGGGAATATACCGATATTCGGCATGGCCGCTATCACCGGCAAGACTGGAAAGTGGTTATCGACGGGATCGAGGTTTTCCAGCCCTATTACAATCCAATCTGGGAAATCTATGACCGGATATATTCTGAGGACCTGGTTGAATTGCTCCCGCATCTGAAGAATTATGAGCTGATTCTGCTTTGTGATGTAATCGAGCATCTTGAAAAACCGATAGGTCTGGCAGTGCTGGCGGAATGCCGACGGATGGCCACAAGGGCAGTCATTGTATCAACGCCACTCGGTTACTACCCTCAGGAAGCAATGCACGGGAATAAATACGAGCGACACAGATCGGAATGGACTGAGAAAGAATTTCCAGGTTTCACGCTCCGGTCCGAGAATCGATGCCTGTCAGGACTTTATTGGAAGGCTTACTGATGACAACGCGAAGAACCAAAGATGCCGGCAAAAAAGCAGCGTCGGCTATTGCCGAACTTTCCCGGCAGGTTTCTGTTGCTGTTCCCCTGGGACCGAACCGTGAAGCTGAGATAACCCGCCTGATGGAGGCTGTCAAAGCCCAAACTACTCAGCCAGGAGAAATCATCGTAGAGGAAGGATCAAATCCTTACGTTAATCGAAACAAGGCCTGGCGCAGGGCAAAAGGATCAATTATCTGGTTTTTAGACAGCGATGTGATACCAGATCCAGACGCTCTGGAAAAAGCCTTAGAGATTTTCGCGCAGACCAACCCTGAAGGAGTGGAAGGCCATATCTACGGGATCATACAACGGGTTTTCCGGTGGGGCTTTATGTCCGGCCATATCTTTTATACCCGTAAAGCTCTGGAAAAGGTCGGCGGCTTTGACGAGCGCTTCACCGACTGGCGGGGCGACACAGACCTGGGCTGGAGCATTCTTGACGGCGGCGGCTTGATCCTGTATCAGCCGCTCTCGCGAGCATTCCATCCTGCCGGTTCCAATACTCAGCCGAACCTGGAAACCGAGCGGCTGCTGTATGACAAACATCCGGCACTTTACCGGGAAGCCCGGGAAAAGGGCTACCTGCAGTGCTTTATTCATGATTAATGGAGGCCACAATGAACGAGGAAGTAGACCGGCTGCTGAACCAGCCGCGGGAATTCAAGATCGGCAACAAGACCTTGACGGTCGAGGCCCTGCCGCCTGGGGCCGTGACGCTTATTATCATGCGCATCATCGACAAGATCAAGACGGTGGACCTGGAGATGCTCAAAAATGCTGTCGCGGACGGGAAGGCCGAATCAATCTACGACCTGTTCGGGACGCGGCTGGTCGAGGCCATGGCCCGCGATTATCAGATTTTCCAGATGATCCTGACACCGGCGGAGACCTGGAGACGGACCAGAGGCAAGCTCAAGAAAACAGACTTTCCCGTCACCATTGAAGAACTGGAATGGGATGCGCCCGAACTGATGCTGGGCGAGATACTGGATGAATGGCTTGCCAGAAATCCCCGATTTGCTATTCAAAAAAAAATGGTCAACCTGGCGGCAATGCAGCAGTAGAGAAATCTTTACAGGAGCAGATAATCAGCGGTCTGGTGGCTCTTATCAAGGAAACAGGGTGGAAGCCGGAATACATCATCTGGGAACTGCCCTGCGCCTGGTTTTTTCTCATAATAGATTTTTGGCCGACATATAAGCTAAATGATGCAGACGAAGAAGAAGGCAAAGATATTTCAGCGTTTTCGGACGAACAGCTTGCCCAGCTTGGACTGAATTATGCCCGCTAAAACAGGACGATACCGTGACATCAGCAAAAGCACGATGCGCGGGGTACGGACCGCAACCGGTCGACGGATGTGGGGCCAGCGGGATCAGTTGCAGCGGGCCAGGGCTAAAATGGATGAAATCATCCAAACTATTGAACAAGACCTTGGCCCCGAGGCATTGGAAGCGGTGCTATCCGTTATGCAGACTGTCGCCAAGAATCCGTCACGGCCTGGAGCCTGGCGGGACCGGACCGGCAATCTGCGCGACAGCGTAATGGTGGAGATCCTGAAGCCGCTGGAAATGAAAGTCGTGGACTACCGCCACGGCAGGACCACAGCCCATAACGACACGGCCATGCTGCTGGGTCTTCTCTATGCCGGAATGGAATACGGCGCGGCGCTGGAAACAAGGCCTGGCTACTCGGTCCTTGGCTACGCGGTAGAGTCCCTGAAGCGGAGGCTGACGCCTCAGCTCGCAAAAAAGCTTAAAATAACCAAAGGCACTGGAAGAAAAAATGTTGATTGACCGTCTACATTACGCCCTTGGCCTTGACACCAGCGAATTCAAGCAAGGCTGGGCCAGCGCCGACCGTCTGTTAGGGAGCATGGACGGCAAGATGGCTGCTCTGGCGACCGGCGCGGGGATCGGTGCGCTCACTCTTGCAATCGGCAAAATCGGCGAGCAAGCGGTTAAAATGGCAATGGAACTGGGCGGAGCCATGAACGAAGTCTGGTCGATCACCAACCGCACGGCAAAAGAGATGGAGGGGATCACAGATGAAATTCTGAACATTTCAAAGCGGCTTCCGCAAAGCGCCCCTGGTTTGGCAAAAGCCTATTATCAGGTTATCTCCTCTGGAATTACCGATACATCGAAAGCTCTGGACGTGCTTGAAGTTTCTGCCAAAGGCGCAACGGCTGGATTGACTTCGACTTTCACGGTTGTGGATGCAATGACCAACGTCCTGAACGCTTACAACCGCGAAACAGCGGATGCGTCAGAGATTTCGGATGACCTGTTTGTCGCGGTCCGGGACGGCAAGGTAACGATGGAGCAGTTGGCCCCGGCTATCGGTCAAGTGGTCGGCACCGCCGCGCTGGCAAAAGTAGAGCTTAAAGAAGTCCTGGCGGCTATTGTCGCCATGACTCTTTCAGGCTATTCGGTAGAGGAATCGGCTACTTCCATCAACCGGTTCTTGCTCAGCATAGTCGACAGCCAGGATTCGGCCAAAGAGGCGGCTAAATCGCTTGGGATCGAATGGTCGGTGGCAGGGATGCAGGCCAAAGGTTTCCAGCAATTCGTCAAGGAACTGAACGATAAAGCCGGCGACAACGTCGAACTGCTGCAAGCAATGGTGCCTGAGATCAGAGCGTTCAGAGCGGCGGCTGTAATCGCCGGAACCGGTGCAGACGCTTATGCCCGCAGCCTTGAGAACCTCAAAAATTCGGCTGGGGCAACGAATGAAGCCCTCGCCAAGATTATGTCGGGGACGGGAAAGCAATGGGAAGTTCAGAAAAATAGGTACAATGCCGCCATGATCGAATTGGGCCAAAAGATACTACCGGCAGTATCAACGGCAGTTAGATTGGTCAACGACGCCTTTGAGGGATTGGGACTTGCCGGCGAAACCGAGGCCAAGCGTCTGCAACGGGAATGGGGCATGGTGGGCGAGGTAATAAAAAGCGTCGGAGATTTGGCCGCACGATCCGCCGCAATACAGACCGCTCTGTCAACGCTTATGGCCCCGGGCCAGAGTCCGATGCAGACTTTTAAAACCGTCGAGGAGATGACCAATTTTCTGAGAGCCTACCCTGCGGTGAGCGAGCGAGCCAAGGAAATCCAGACTCAGGCGAAGATCAGCACAAGCGAGCTGGTAGAAGCGCTCCAGGCTGAACTTCAGGCGTTGAAGGACATCGACGCCGAAACCAGAAAAGCCCAACTCCAGGGCAAGCAACAGATTGTGAGCGCAAAACAACTGGCGGATTACCAGGCGGAAATCACCCGGCTGAAAAAACAGGCCGAAGCTCTCGGAGAAACAGGCACTGCTCAGAAGCTTGCGGAAATCTCTGAAAGTCTGGCTGAATCGGCCAAGACCTGGACGGATGAAAAGCTGAAGGCAGTAATGGCCGACAGGCAGAATGTTGTGAACCAGATTGCGCTGGCAACAGCGGCTGAAGCTGCGAAAAAGGCCGATGAAGAAAAGGGCAAACTCGCGGTCGATCTGGTTGATACTTCCCGGCGCCTGATGGTAAGCGAAACACAGCTAATCGAGCTGGATAAAATCAGGGTGAACTTGGCCAAAAAGGCAGCGGAGGCCCGGGGGACAGAGCTATCGAAAATGAAGGCTATGGGGAAAGTCGAGCCTTCCGGTCAATGGATGCCGCAGAGTTCGATCCAGACAACCGATAGAGGCAAGCTTCCTTATGGCGCATTTCCAATGCCAAAGACATCTGACGTCAAGGCATTCAAGACTGAGTCTGAAAGGCTTTGGAAAACGTTCGTCTATGGTGAAGATGCAGCGCAGAATTTCGCCTCTGCCGGCATGAAGCTGGTGGATGTCTTTCTGGAAGGGGATCAGACTGCGAGGGGATTTGCAGAGGGCCTTATTAAATCCTTTGAGGGAGCAATAACCAGGAACCCCCTTGACTTCATTGAAGGAGTCGTGGACATTTTCGGAAGTCTTTTCAGTAGCAGCAAAAAAGCCGGAGACGCGACTAAAGAGCTAACCGAACGGATTGCCGAATACACCGATCAGCTGAAAGAGATGACCTACGCCCAGCTGGTGCAGCAGATGAATAACCTTGTAGCATGGTGGAATAGTCTGAAATCCCCGGCTGAGCGTGCCGCATACAAGGACCTTTTCAATGCGCAGGTTGAGGCGATCAGAGAGCAGTTATTGAATTTCGGCAAATGGGGCAATGACTTTACCAGCATGATTGAACGCTGGAACTACGAATTGCAGACGTTGAATATTGATGACCCGGTTGAAAAATTCCAGCGGCTTGTGCGCTATGCCAAACAATACCTGGGCATCGACATGCCGACTGAGATCGAGAGCGGTTTCGCAAAGGTCAAGATGTTTCTGGACTCGCTCGGTGCTGGAAGCAATATCAAAGACGCATGGCAGGCCGCATTCGGTATGGCGATGCCGACTTCACTGACCGATGCGCAACTCAGGGAGCTGGTGCAGACCTACATGGATGCTATTCAAGCGATGCAGGAGGCTGCAACAGAGGCGGCAAAAAATACAGGGGCCACAAAAACAGAGGAAGAATCGGTCGCATTCTCAAAAACCAAACAGATCACATACCGTCAGGCCGATGAGATGACTCTGGCGCTCTGGTCCATCGACGAATATGCCAGGAAAATATTCAAGGTGCTGAATGACCGGCTAACCGGCGGCATTATTGGCAGCGGCGGCAGCGTCACATGGCCCGCTGGAACGGAAATCAAAGTCGACATCAGCGATTTGATCAGCCGGTTGAACATCTACGCGACCAATACCTTTGTCAACAGCCAGAACTGCATCGTGGACGTCTCTAAAGCCAACGTTTATCTGAGCGGGACATCTTATAACCCGGAGACTTACAGCTCGCTAATTGCTAATGAATCGACAAAGGCTTTGCGAAGTCAAGGTCTTGCCTGGGTTTCTTGAGGTGATGACTAATGGCCGACGTACCGTTTGAAATAAAATTCAATAACACCGACTGGGCGACATTTGGATTCAGGCTTGTCAAAGACGGCGTGCAGGGTCTGGACGAAATGCGCCCCTCACGGATGGACATTGAATGGATTCCCGGCAGGGATCAGCCGTATTATTTCGGCGCATTCCTGGGTGAAAAGCGGTTGACGGTGACCGGTGTAGTTACAGCCGATGACCGTTCGGATTTGAGGGACCTGCTGCTTCTTTTGAAAGCGAACCTTGCGACATCTTTAGGAGAAGCCAAGCATTTGGTGTTTGGTGATTCTGCCGCTTATTATCAGGCAATTTACGACGGGACATTCATAGTCCAATTCCTTGGTTCCACCTTAACCGGAAATGCGGCATTGGTCACGGTTGGATTTCTGATTATCGCCGACCGGTGGATAACGTAGAAAGCACTCTATGGCTCTGACTTTCGAAATAAAATTTGCCGGTGAAAATTGGAAGGATTACGGTTTCACCGTCGTCAAGGACGGGATAAAGGGCATTGAG
>Ga0208197_1000660_pt1 | contig 40615 bp, 33 predicted proteins | sample AD_JPNNA4_MetaG_FD_184444 | JGI IMG/M metagenome (GOLD analysis project Ga0208197, IMG submission 184444) | Active sludge microbial communities of municipal wastewater-treating anaerobic digesters from Japan - AD_JPNNA4_MetaG (SPAdes) (version 2) | ecosystem: Engineered > Bioreactor > Anaerobic...
AATAATCCATACTGCAACGAGATTCCAGCTCGGTGGAGACAGTTTAAGAAAAAAACATTAACTTTGCCACATCAAAACTGTAACAGCATCGCCGTTTTGGCTGTAACAGCTTCCGCCGTTTTTTCCATATAACTTGATGTAAACATATAAAATGTACTATCAGGATATACAATAAAATTTGAATATCTATCTTCTGACATTGGGTCAATACTACCATCAGATGGGTGATAGATTGATTGTAACTTCCAAGTTCCGAATATTCCATTATTGGCTGGAGTTGGTTTGTCTAGACCATCAGTATCATTGCTATTATTGTCTTCGTTAACTGGGTTGACAATATTTTCTTCGTTAGAATCATCCTCATCGTCGTCTTTGGAACAAGAACAAATAGAGAGAATACAAAGGGCCATTAATAGGTGCCAGAATTTTAAATGTTTCATGTTTTGTTGATTTTGTGATTTGATTAATTTTTTCTATGAACGTTGTTTTACAGGATATCATATCATATCTTGTTATGAAAATGATTAGCGTGTAAACTGTTGCAAATATATAAAAAAAAGGATATGCCAAAATGATTAAACAAAGAGAATCGAAGTTTGAGGTTATGTTGGTAAAAACCAGACTTTATTATTTGTCAGCTCTGCTTTAAATAATTATTTTTGTGTGAATTAATAAAGTTGCGTCGTCAAGGCGTTACTAAGACTAAATATAGATAGATATGGAAACAGCATCACTTATTCTTATGATCGTTGTAGAGGGATTTGTCACAGTGATGACATTGTACTTCTTCTATAGAATGCTAAAAGGCGGAAAAGCTCCTAAAAAATATTGATGCTTTACCGCCCCTTAGATATGTGTATGCCTTCTTTTATAAGAGGGCTTTTTTAATTTTGTTCATCCTCTTTTCTCATTTCAGAAAGAATGGTCAATGCTTCGTTTTCGTTTTTCTCCATAATTTCTCTCTCTCCAGGACCTTTGTCGTTGATGCCACAAAGGTGAAGAATTCCGTGGATAATAACTCTATGTAGTTCTGTGTTGTACTCGGCATTGAATTTTTCAGCATTTGATTTTACCGTATCCAAACTGATGAAAAGGTCGCCCGAAATCTTTTTCTCTTCAGTATAATCGAAGGTGATGATGTCGGTGTAGTAATCGTGTTGCAGATATTGCTTGTTGACTTCCAAAATGTGCTCGTCAGAGCAGAAAATGTAGGTAATATCGCCCACTTTGTAACCGTATTTCTCGGCTACTTTTTTTACCCAAGCAGTGATTTCACGTTTGTGAATCTTGGGCATCTTTATATCTTCTGTACAATATGTAATCATAATGCGATATAATGTTTCTGTGTTGTCAAATTAATGGAAGAAGATATATCCAATGAAGATTGCAGCAATCACACCACCTAAGTCGGCTACTAATCCGGCTGTTACAGCGTAACCTGTTTTCTTGATACCTACAGAACCGAAGTAAAGTGCTATAATGTAGAATGTTGTATCAGCAGCTCCTTGGAACATGCATGACAACCTGCCCACGAATGAATCTGCTCCATAAGTATTCATTGTCTCAACCATCATTGCCTTGGCACCGCTGCCGCTCAAGGGTTTCATCAATGCGGTTGGAAGCGAATTGACAAAGTCTGTATTGATGGAAATAAGAGAGAGCAAATGCTCAATGCCGCTTGTTAGTAAATCCATGGCTCCAGAGGCACGAAATACGCCAATTCCAACCAACATACCAACAAGGTATGGCATCACAGTTACAGAGGTCTTAAATCCATCTTTGGCTCCCTCTATAAACGCTTCGTAAACATTGATTTTCTTCCAAAGGCCGCCTCCAATAAATCCAATAATGATTGAAAATAGAATGATGTTTCCAATCAACTTGGAAGTTTTGCTCATTGTTTCGCTATCAAGTTGAGATAGAAAGTAAACAAGAAGGCTAAGTGCTATTATAATTCCTCCAATCCAACCAATGACAACTCTGTTGAGAAGGTTCAATTTTTGTTTGATACCAACAAAAATGATCGCTGTAAGAGTGGAGACGAAAGTGGCCATCAGAAGTGGAATGAAAATATCAGTTGGGTCTTGTGCTCCTAAAATGGCTCTCTGAGCCATGATGTTGATAGGAATCAGCGTCAATCCGGATGTGTTCAATGCCAGGAACATGATTTGCGCATTGGAGGCAGTGTCTTTGTCTTTGTTCAGCTCCTGCAGGCCGTTCATGGCCTTTAATCCCAAAGGGGTTGCTGCGTTATCTAGTCCAAGCATGTTGGCAGAAAAGTTCATCAGCAACTGACCGTGAACAGGGTGATTCTTAGGAATCTCAGGGAAAAGTTTTCCAAAGAAGGGTCCTACTATTTTTGATAAGAATCTGACAGCTCCTGCTTTTTCGCCTATGTTCATCAGTCCTAGCCATAAAATCATGACACCTGCCAACGGTAAGGCAATCTTCATTACGGAGAACTCTGACATTTCAAATGTGCTGTTGACCATACGTTCAAATACTGTCACATCATTAAAGAAGATGAATTGTATGACGGCAACAACCATAGCAATCAAAAAGAATCCGATCCAAATATAGTTTAGAACCATTTTGTCAGTGTTTAAATATTATTTTTTATCAGATCGTTTACTTTGTCAATAAGCGAAATGAGGTCTTCTGAGAAAGAGAATGGTAGCTCTCTGCTCTCTGTAAGGCCTTCATCCAGGCATTTCATCACTTCCAATGCTTCGTAGTTATATCCGTTGCCAACCCAATGGATAGGCAGCTCGGTTTCATCTTCATCTCCTATTTTACATACGAGTTTTGTTGGCATGTGGAACATGCGGTGCAGTTTTAGATAGCCTTTTTCTCCATAGATACGGGCGTCTGTTTCCATTCGTAATGCGAAAGATGATGTCAGATTGCTTATCTCGCCATTCTTGTGTTTGAGTAGCATGGAGGTCGTCATATCTGTACCTGTTGGTGCAGGGATGGAGATAGCTTTGATTTCTGTTGGATATCCGAATAGATATAAAGAAAGGAACAATGGATAAATACCTATGTCGAATACAGAACCTCCTCCAAGAGAAGGATTGAATAGTCTGCTGTTTTCATTGTATTCTGCTTTGAAACCAAACTCTGCTTGAAGCACCTTCGGTGTTCCAATTCTTCCAGCCTCTATTTCTTTTTTTACTTTAAGAATGGAAGGCAGGAATCGGCTCCATAAGGCTTCCATAAGGAAAAGCTTCTTTTCTTGCGCTTTTCTTATCATTTGGTCAACCTGAGATTTGTTCAGTCCAAATGGTTTCTCGCACAACACGGCTTTACCTGCATTTAGAGACATCATTGTATGTTCAAAATGAAGGTTGTTGGGTGTAGCAATATAAACGATATCTACAGATGGGTCTGCCAGCATCTCTTCGTATGATCCATAAGCTTTTTTGAAACCAAAATCCTTACGAAAATTTTCTGCTTTATCTAATGAGCGGGAAGCAACGGCATAAAGCTCTGCCTGTTGGCATACTTTAAGGCTTTCCGAGAATTTCTCGGCAATGTGTCCCGCACCTAATATGGCCCATCGGTAGTTTCTCATTTTTTATTTGTCTAAGAAGTCTTTTATATCTGATTTATAAGTTGTGAAAATGGACAATAATAAACCTAAAACAAACATAATAGACATGTATTTAAGAGCTGATTTTGTAAGTCTATTAGCAGGTTTTGCATCGATATTAAAGTTACTTGTAAATGTTACGCATTGACTGTTGACCTCTTTTGTCCATTGCATGTCTTGTCTTTTTTTCTCTAAAGAGAGTATTTCTTCGTGGTAAAGCTTCTTTTCTTTCTCGTTCATTAAAACGATTTTATCCATTTTTGCTATTCCATCTTTGTTGCGTTTAAAGTATTCAAAGTTTCTTAAACTATCTAGTTTTAGAATTTCAATATTAGTTGAGTTGATACTCTCATCCATTTGTTTAAGTCTAATTTCATTCTCTTCATTTAATAGTTTATTACAAGAGAAATAGTAATTAAGAGAATTCGTCATGTTTTTTAATAGGGTTGTATCTTTCACAACAATTTCTATGTAAAGACGATCTTTCATGATTGTACTCATTGTATCAAGTGGATTGAATTCTTTTTCGAAATCAATCTCATCTGGGGTGCCATTTGCTAACTTGTCAATAAAGAAGTAGGATTTTATTGATATAATATTTCGTGCATCGTCTTCAGATACATTTAGTGCATTTTTAAGCAATGACTTGTTTTTATTTTGACTATAACTATCCAATGTGTTAAATAGCTTTTCAAAGAAATAAGTATCGTGAATGTTTATGTTCATGACAACATTTGCTTTGTAGTTAAGGTTGTCTGTTCTAGACTCATATAAAGCATATAAGAAACCTAAGATAAGGAAAAATACAAGTTTCTTTTTGTTCTTAAACATAAAACGGATTATCCAAATACAGCCCCTGTACAGAAGTTTGAAAAAAGAGGCGATGTAACCAAAGAACGTATGAAGTATGTCTAATAAATCCACTTCTTTTTTATCCAATTGTTCCATAATGTTTGATTATTTGATTTATTTTACTGATGTTATTTTGTTCTTAACCATTTCTCTGGATTTTGAAGATCTTTCTCCTTCCAGATTTGGAAAAATAGGGTAGCCCTGTATTTGTCGTCAGGGTCTTCGAATATTTTTCCTATTTTATCTCCTGTATTGACTTTGTCACCTACATTGATATAAATCTTTGTCAAGTTAGCATATACAGAAAGAAAGTTTCCGTGTCTGACAATGATGGCGTTGTTGCTTCCTGGAACAGAGAATCTTTGTGTCACTATTCCATCGTAGACAGCCTTTGCATCAGAACCACTGACAGCCGTGATATAGATACCCTTGTTGTCTGTTGTCACATGTTTTAGAACTGGGTGGACCTGCCTTCCAAAGCGTCCTGTAATCATACCATTGACAGGCCATGCAAGATTACCTTGTTTCTTCTCAAAACCGCCGGATACGATTGTCTCTGTTTTTGTCATTGCGTATCCGCCTTTTGTTTTGGCTTTTGTGGCCTGTTTTTTCTTGGCTCTCTCTGCGGATTCTTTAGCTTGTTTTGCAATCAAGTCTTGAATCTTTCCATTCAGCTCTTCAGAAAGACGTTGTTGTTCTTTCAACTCTTTCTTCAGTTCTTTCTCTCTCTCTTGAAGTGAAGTGACTACTTGGTTTTGTTTCTCTTTCTGAACCAAGAGTTCTTTCTTCTCGTTTTCATGGTTCTTCAGCAATTTCTCCGATTCCAGTTTTGCTTGCTCAATGTCTTGTTTCTTCTTGTCGAGATTGACGCGAGACTGTTCAAGCGATTCGGCTTGTTGCCTACGCATAGATGCAAATTTATTTAAATAATCGAATCTACGGTAAGCTTCTTGAAAAGAAGATGCAGAAAGTATGAAAAGAAGACGATTTCTGTTGTTTTGTTTTACGTAAGCGTGGTATATTAGTTCTACATATTTTCGTTTCATGTAGTTGTATTCAGCCAACATGTAGTCCAAATCTTGGTTCATGTCAGTGATTTTAACTTCTAGATTCTTTATCTCTTTTCCCTGATTTTCTATTACTTGGCTACGATTCTTGATATCATGGTTCAGACGTTCCAATTGTTTTAAAGAGATTTTAGTAGATTGCCTGTTCTCTGTAAGAGATTTGTCTATCTCTTTAACGTTTTGTTTAACCGTCTGCTGCTTGTTCTTTAGATTATTTATCTCCTCTGTTGTTTTGCTTTTTGAGCTCTTCTGAGAGGTTTTCTTAGTGCTTTTTTGAGAGGTTTTAGTTGTTTTTCTTTGTGTAGTTTGAGTTGACTTCTTGCTCGGATTGGCGTAAATGGAGCTGTATTGTTCATTTATTGAACAATAGAACGTTAACGCAATTAGTATCAATATGAGCTTAAAAGTTTTCATCTTTATTTTAATTCATCATATTCATCAGTTCATCGAAAGTCACGGCTGTGTAACTAGAAGGAATGGTTCCGTCGAAGTTGAGCTCTTTGTTTATATCTATCTTCTTATATTCGATGTCCAACTGGTTTGTGTGATTTCCGTCATTCAAAGAGAATCCTGTCTGATGTGGGAAGAAATATCCGTTTTCAAGCGCGTTGAATTTTGAATAGTTCCATCGCAGAGAGTAAGATTGTCCATCTGCCATAATGGACGCAGATTGGACTCTATATTTTGAATCTACAGTAAATTCTTGAACTATCTTGCCTTTGTTGTATTGCAACATAGTCAGCTCCATCACTTTCGCCTCTTTGAAATCCGAAAGTTTCGGCGCCTTCTTGTCATAAACGAAAAGTTCGTTGGTCAATATGGATTGGAAGATGTGATAGTTAACCTCTATTCCGATCATATTACTCATCTCTTCGAATGTTGAGGTGAAGTATTTCTTGTGAAATCTGTCTAAAATGACGAGATTGTCATTAGTAAGAATAGCACGAGCCACCTCCATCCCTAAGAATGGTTGGACGGATATCATGATCATGCTGTCTTTACGTATGCGGATCGAACCGTTCACTTTGAACGAACTTTGACCTTGTACAATGTTAAATGTAGCCTTGGATGAACTGAATGTCTTGTACTCTAATGAGCTGAAGTCCGAACGTTCGGATTCGTCCAAATCTTTCTTACTTTTACAGCCGAATAGGCCAAGAGTAAGAATCACCAATGCTACTATAGTTTTGAGTTTATTCAACATAATTGCCTGTTTCTGCTTTTTGTTTTAGTTTCTCTAAACCGTCGAATCCTTCCAGTTTATTGTTCTCTTTTCTAATCTGAAGTGCTTTCATCCAAGCGTCAGCAGCTTTCTTACTATCTCCGTTTTTGAAAAGTATATCACCGTAGTGTTCCATCACGTCTGGGTCCATAGAACCTCCGTTGTTATAAGCCTGCTCAATGTAAATCATAGCCAATAGATAATTGCCTTGTTTGAAGTAAACCCAAGCGTAAGTATCCAAGAAAACGGCACTTGTTGGATTTGATTGAACAGCGATGCCGCTCATGCGCTCTGCTTTTTGTAGCTCCTTTCCTTCTACAGATAATGCGTAAGCGTAGTTATTGAGTACGAGTATGTTATCTTTATTGTAGACAAGAGCTGTGTCGTAAGCGGTATAGGCCTCGTCTTTCTTTCCCATGGAAGATAAGACATCACCAATGCTACCTTGAATGGCAGATGCCAAATTGAGGTTCTTGTCTTTGACCAGTTCTACTGCTTTTTCCCATTGATTGATGGCAGAGTCGAGTTTGCCTTGCATCTGATAGGTTGAACCTAACATATAATGGAAATCCGGATTCTCTGGGAATTGCTCCAATGCATCGATACAGGAAGAGATGACTTTTGCTGTGTCGTGCTGCAGCGAATAGTAATTTATCATTAAATTCCAAGATTCTTCGTACTTCGGATTTATTTCCAGGGCTTTTTTAAGGTACTCAAAACCTTTCATGTCTTTCTTGTCAAGAAGGTAAGAAGAGTAGGATAAATAGGTGAACTCCTCGTCTGGATACATCTTGATCATATCGGTGAAGATGGCATCTCCGGCTTTTGTCATTGCTAAAGAATCTTGAGCAATATAAGCTAGAACATTCTTTTTAATGTCTAAATCGGCTAACGTATCGAGTAGCACTTTTCTTACTAGCTGTAAACCTTCGTCTTCTCTTTTGTCAGAGAAATAAAGCATGGCCAATTGAGTGTTGGCAGTAGCGTCGTCAGGATGTTTGGACAACACAGATTTGTACGTTTTCTCAGCTTTTGATTTCTTGTCTACAGCCAAATATAGGTCACCTTTCAGCACCTGGTATTTGGTTTCTTTAGGGTACGCTTTGATGAGATAATCAATCTCTTTGAAAGCTTTTTTCTCTTCGTTGTTAGCTGCGTAGATTTTGAATTTTTCCAGAGTGATACGATCGTTGACACCGTATGTTTTCTCCATCATATTGTAGGCGTTCAGTGCTTTGTCATTCATGTTCATCTGAGTGTAAAGCTGAGCAAGAACGTAGTAGAAATATTCAACATTTGCTGGATGTTGAAGTGCAATGTCTTCGTAAGTGGCAGCGGCCTTGTCGAATTCCTGATTTTGGATATAAAGTTGAGCTAAAACCTGTTTGAACCAAGTGTTGGATGGTTCCAATTCGACCGCTTTTTTCATGAAGTTTTTAGCAACCGCGCTCTTATTTGCGGAGATGTTTAGGTTTGCTAACTCAGAATAAACGGAAGCCTTTTTTGGGTTTAAGCAGAGGCAACGAAGAAGATTGTCTGCTGCCTCAGAATATTTGCCCTGCATTTTCTGACGAAGGGCTTCTAGATAGTAATACTGAAATTTACGTTCATTCACACTGTCATTATAGGCGCAAATAGTTGCTTCAGAGCCAACTTTGCTTGTGTTTGTAGCATAAAGGCAAAGAGAAAGAGGCTGAAGCAATAACGTAACTAACAATATGGATTTCAGTATTTTCATTTCATTTGAAGTTTAGTCGATGTTATTTTGAACCTGTGTGTCCGAATCCGCCTTCACCGCGTTCAGTCTCATCAAGGCTTTCGCATTGATTCCACTCAACTACAGAGTGCTGTGCAATGATCATTTGGCAGATACGTTCACCATCTTGAATAACAAACGGAGTTGTTGATAGATTCACCAACAGAACCTTAATCTCACCTCTGTAGTCGGCATCGATGGTGCCCGGAGTGTTAAGCACGGTTACTCCATTTTTGAAAGCCAACCCACTGCGAGGTCTGATCTGAGCCTCGTATCCTTCGGGAAGGGCAATATATAAACCTGTTGGGATGAGTTTGCGCTCCATTGGGTTCAACTCGATCGGTCCGTCGATGTTTGCCCTGAGGTCCATACCTGCTGAAAGATGTGTTGCATATTCAGGTAATGCGTGCTTTGACTTGTTTATTATTGAAACTTTCATCGAATTTTTCTTTTTAGTGTATATCATGCGAAATTAGTAATTTATCTTCGTATTTTCAGTATCTAAAGTCAGATTTCGAAGGTTCTAAAACACAATATGAGTTAAGAACTTAACATCAAATGTAGATTTATGTTTACAAAAAGTTTTTTACCACAAAAAATAACCCTGTGTTGCCTTTTAGTTAGCGACACAGGGTTAAATATGTTTCTTGGTTTTTTAGAAAATGGAAATAGCTTCTTCGTCTATTTTAGAATTTTATGGTCTGTTTTGTAGTGACATCTTTTCCTTCCTCAAAAGAGAATTTTATGGTTAGATTGTGCTCTTCTGAAAGTGTTGGTTCTTGTGGGAAAACAAGACCAACTTCAGATGGCCACATTGAACGTTCTGTTTGAGTCAAATCAGAGAAAAGTTTTGTGGTAAGATAGCAATCTCCACCCTCTTCAAAGAGTTTATATCCATTTGAAATAAATGGAAAATATGATGCTGTGTTGAATTGAATAATATCAGTTAATTCTGTTCCTGCAGGGTGGTTATTGTCGTAATCTGAATCAGAAACAATTGAAGCAGATGTAACAGGATAAGCAAGAGATGGTCTTAGGTTTATCCATGTATGTCCATTGTAGGCATTGTCTTTATATCGATTAGATAGCGTTCCGAAGATTTCTCTGTTAGTATAATTATAGATTTTCTTGCCATCAAACTGAGATATTTTCCAATTGGAATCTATACAATAATTATCGCCCCAAAATTTCAAATCAAGACACTGGTACTCGCGTTTTGTCTGTTCTCCAGAAATAGAGTCAGGAAATACGTAACGTGGAACGTAAGATTTGCAATACAATTTTGCAACATCAATTCCGGGTCCTGTCATCGTCACTGTTTCAATATTTGTTCTATTATCATCAGTATCAATGTCACAACTTGCAAGATTAAAAGTAATGAAAGAACATAAGAGAAAAATCTTGGAGTTATTTTTCATGCTTATTTTATTATAAAAGGTTAATTGAGAGGCAAATATAGGGATGTTTTCAGAATGTCTAAAATTTTACTTTTAAAAAGTGGTAAAAGATTATTGGTGCAATTATTTGACAACATAAGATAAAAAATAATATGTTTCAGACGATTCTGAATATCTTTGTTGAAAAGAAAGATTTCAAAGATGGTTACATTTTCGCTCATCATAATTGTAATGTATGCAATCTTGGTATGTTGGTTCTATCGGGGATGGAACAAAACACCCGATTTTTTTGTACAACAAACGGAATTTCCGCTTTCTGTGTCGGTAGTGGTTTGTGCTCATAACGAAGAGGAGTCGTTGCCAAGATTATTAGATTCCCTTTCTAACCAGAGTTGTAGTCCTTATGAAATAGTGGTGGTGAATGACCATTCTACGGATGGAACAGCAAATGTTTTGGAAGATTGGAAATCGAAAATGAGTAATCTGAAAGTGGTTAATCCAAAAGGACGAGGAAAGAAAAAATCTTTGGCAGAAGGTGTTGCCGCATGCAAGGGTGAGATTATACTACAAACAGATGCAGATTGTATGGTCTCTTCGGAATGGGTGGAGACGATTTCTTCTTCCTTTTCTGACAAGAGATGTGATCTTTTGATTGGCCCCGTTGCCATGAATTATTCGAATTGTTGGGAGGCAGCACAATCTTTGGAATTCTTAAGTTTGGTGGCATCTGGAGCGGGCGCTGCGGGTAATGAAAGAGCTATTATGTGCAATGGAGCAAATCTTGCCTATAAGAAAGACCTTTGGACGAGAAACGCAGGAAAACAACATTCAGAACTTCTTTCGGGCGATGATATGTTTCTTCTTTTGGCAGCAAAAAAAGAGAAGGCAAAGATTCTGTTTTTGAAATCAAAAGAGGCAATTGTCTGGACTTATCCCTGCCGTACGCTTCAGGATTTTATCAGACAGCGTCAGCGTTGGGCATCGAAAAGTGGAAGTTACCGTGATGCTGATGTTATAATGGTTGCAATGGGTGTGATGGCTGTCGCTTTGACTCCGATAGTGGATCTTCTTTTTGGAAAGTGGCAACTTTTTCTTGGAATGATCTTTTTTAAGATGATTGTTGATTTCATTTTTTTGAGAAAGGTTTCCGTTTTCTTTGGTTTGGAAAAGTCTGTGAATATGATCTTTTTTGTTGAGTTATTGTACCCTTTCTATATCGTTTATTGCGGATTTTCCGGATTGTTTAGGAAAAAGAGTTGGTAACAAAAAAAATCGGAACCAAATTTCTTTGATCCCGATTTCTATTTGTAGTGAGTGTGGTTTTATTTAATCATCTTAAATACCTTACATTCACCGTTTGTAACCACTTGGATGAAATAGAGGTTTTTGGGATAGTTGGTACCGAAGAAAGTAGTAGACTCGTTAGTCTTGAAAGTCTTCAGGATGGAACCATCAGCATTGTAGACTGTCACTGTTGTCTCTTTGTATGGTGAATTCAATGTAAATCCATTATTGTTATTGAAGAGTTGCAATGCATTAACCTTTGTTTCTGTAATAGAAGAAGCTTCTACTTTAGTGAATGTCATCTTATCCAAATCTATACCTGAACATGGATTGAGTACAACACGAAGTTTGTGTATGCCCATGGTCAACTTTATTTCTTCAATTTTTGATTCTTTGACTTTTTTTGAATCAGTACCCCAAGAACCAGATGCAGGAAATACGAAATCTGGTATTAGAATCTCACCATCGAGATAGAAGTTGGCTACAATTCCTTCGTCATAACTTGCATGAAAAAGAGAGGCGTTGTAAAAGCCAGATTCTTTTACATCAATAGAGTACTGAAGCCATTCGCCGTTGGCAGTCCAACCTATACCATAACCGCCGGCATCGCTTGTGTAGATGTCCACATTTTCCTCTACACGTATACTGTTACCTTCGTTGCCTTCTTCTGTATCATGATAAGCGATACCTTCACCTCCGTTGTCGTAGTTCTCGAACTCCAATGTTCCAGGAATTGCGATGTAATCATTATATGGAGTAGAGTTGACCACATTGAGGGTAATCTCTTTTGTGGAGCTTTTCGATTCTGAGTCTGTTACCTTTATGGTAAACGAGAAGGATCCTGTTTCTGTTGCGATTCCAGAGATACTACCATCTTCTTTTAGCTCTAAGCCTTCGGGCAAAGAACCATCAATTAATTCAAATATATAATTATAGCTTCCGCCAACTGCTTCGATGGTGTCTTTGTATTCTATATTGGAGATGGCATTATCCAGAACGTCGTTTTTTATCTCTGGGTTTTCAATAATCTTACCGCAACGGAATGACATGGTGCTACCTTTTGCACTGAAGTCCCAAAGGTCTATTCCTGATCTGGTACCATTATACCAAACTCCCGAAGGATTGGTGTCATCGTTAAATTCGGTCTTGTTTCCTTGTTTGAAACAAGGGTCGTTATAACTTGCCGGACGACAATCCTGCTGTTCTGGTTTTCCTTCGGTTGTGTTGTCTCCCTTTTCATTGTTGTGCCAGATGAAGATGCCTTCAAAATTTTCGTAATGCTCACTGGTCGATTTTCTAACCTCAATGTAATATTTCTCGTCGGGAGCAGCTCCGTTCTTCGAACCGTAATAAGTAGCCGCCTGTCCAACTTTATGTTCCAACGTGATTTTTCTACCATCATTGATATTGGTAATATCTATTTTATCCAGCCAACCTAATTGGTCTAGGCACCAAGGACTAGGCACGCCAGGGTTGTAATTTCCATCCCCTTCTCCAATCCCGTAAATATTGTTATTGTCCTCATGCTCATCGTATGAATAGAAATCAGGCCAGTCGCAGACTAAGTGTCCATTCTCATGAATGAAAGTACCGATTGTCAGTTTACTGCCTAAATCTGACATTTGGAAGGTATGCCAGATATTCCATTGGTATCCTTTAATTTTGAATTGAAACCAACCCATGTGAGGCCATAGACCATGTGCCCATCCTGCGTCGGCAGTACCAGCGTAGAAGATGTTGATAGCCAGTAATCGACCTTCGATTGAGGTAAGGTCAGAGATTTTGACGTATTCCTCTTTGTTTATCGCCTCTTCAATAATTGGCATGAAAAGGTCGTCTTTATAGTCGTCACCGCTATCGTAATAACTTTTGTTGTTTGGAGCAGTATAGAAGTCCGTCACGTAGTTTAAATAAGTGAGCTTGCCATTAGAGATCCATTGAAAATACTCTTTAATGGATTGGAAATTACCGAACTCTTTATATTTATCTCCGTTACAGAACTCTTCTACTTGTTGTCTTGTGATTTGAGATTTTGTGTCTGGGAAATCTACGAGTACGACAATGCCATAAACAGTATCAGGCAAAACTCTGGCTGCTCTTAAGTTTATTTCGGGTTGTTTGCCAAAATTCAGCTTAGCCTTGGTCTCTTCCTGCTTTTCTCTTACGCTCTCTTTTGAAATTCGAATGCCTTTTTTTATGATGCTTTTTACAGCATCAGGAGTCTCACTGTTGGTATAGACGATTCCTGTTGAGGCGTATTCTTCCCCGTCTTTAGAGAGCATGGCATAACAAATCTCATTCGTTTTCTCATCACGAATAAGAGTATAACCATCCATACTTTCGACATCCTGATAAAACTCATTTCCGAATATTTTTACTGAAACTTGTGAGTCATCTGGTTGTTTCAGTGAAAATGTCTCTCCATAATAGGGCCTCGCAAATATGTTTTGTTGGACAATCATAAGCATGACTGCCGTAATAATACGTATAAGATGTTTCATGGTATTCTATGTGTATTAGTGTGTTTTGATGTCTGTTATCTGTGCTAGTCTTTGCACATTTGGTTTTCTAAATTACGAAAAAAAGGAGAATGGCTGTAAAATTTTAGTCAAGAAATGCAATTTTCTCAACGAACGCTCTCTTTTTTACAAGGAAAATAATGAATATTTTTTTATAGACTAAGGTTTAGGATGGAAGTACATTTTTATTCCAAGGATATTCTCATGGCATCAATTGAATTTTCGTGGAGAAAAACGGAAGCTGATTTCTTGAATTTCTCCACAGATTCAGTTGTGAAGAATTCGCAGTGTCCACGTTTAGTCAATTTAGATTCCATCTCAGTGTGTCTTTTCAGATAATCTGCAAGACTTTTTGCGACAATCTCGCCTTGTGATACGATCTTCATTTTTTCAGGAACGAATTTGCGTATTTTGGGTAATAACAAAGGGTAATGGGTGCAACCTAAAATGATGGTATCAATCTGATTGTCTTTTTCCAAAAGTTCGCTCAGATATTTCTGAACGAAATAGTCGGCTCCGTCAGAGTCGTATTCTGAATTTTCGACCAACGGCACGAAGAGAGGGCAAGCCTTTCCTGTAACAGTAATGTCAGGAAAAAGCTTGGAAATCTCAATAGGGTATGACTTTGATTGGATGGTACCTTCAGTACCAAGAATACCGACATGGCGGGTTTTCGTCAGTTCGCCGATTTGTTCTACGGTAGGGCGTATAATACCCAACACCCTGTTCTCTGGATCCCACATGGGAAGGTCTTTCATCTGGATGCTTCTCAATGCCTTTGCTGAGGCTGTGTTGCAAGCCAAGATGACCAACGGGCAACCCATATCGAACAATTTCCTAACCGATTGCCTGGTGAATTCGTAGACCACATCGAAAGAACGGGAACCGTAAGGCGCACGCGCATTGTCTCCAAGATAGAGATAGTCGTATTGCGGCATTTGTTTCTTTATCTTCTCTAAAATGGTCAAACCTCCATATCCGGAGTCGAACAACCCAATTGGGCCATTTTGTGTCGGCATTTGTTCCATTGCCATGAGCGTTTGAAAATCAGTAAAATTTACTATTAAAAGAAAGTTCACAAAGATTCATAAAATCTTTGTGAACTCTGTTGATATTAATAGTTTATTTATCCTATTTAACTCCTAATTTCTTTTTTACAAGATTAGTGATATCGATAGCCTGCTCTGATTTGTAAAGAAGAACATTCATATCGAAGATGTAAAGGAATCCGTTCTCTGCGGCTACTTCGTTCATAGCTTTACGGATTTTCTCTCTCAAAGGAGCTTGAAGCTCTTCTTGTTTCTGTTGTAAAGAAGCTTGAGCTTGTTGGTAGTAGTTCTGCATCTTTGTTTGTAAAGTCTGCAATTCTTCCATTCTGCTCTTCTTTATTGTCTCGTCGAATGTAGCTTCGTTTTGCTTGTATTCAGCAAGTTTACGGTTGAACTCTTCTTCCATTCTTTTAATTTCATTCTCGTGTTGAGCACTAAGCTTCTTGAGTGTTGAGTCTATTGCCATAGCCTCAGGCATTGAAAGAAATAGACCTTGAACGTCAAGGTGTCCAAGTTTAATCTGAGTGTTCTGAGAAAATGCGATAAAAGGAATCGCAAGGAACAATGTTAAAACTAATTTTTTAAGCATAATAAATTAATGTCAGTATTTTTAAATTAATTGTACAAATTTGAATGATAAAAACGGATGGAAGCATCCGTTCTATTTCATTATTTTGCGTAACCTAACTTAGTCAACACTTCGTCGCTGATATCGCTCTTTGGTGAGTAATAAACGATGTTCATGCTGGAAGCTTTGTCAAATATCATTTGGTATCCTTTAGCCTCAGATACGTCTTTGATGGCTACGTAAATTTCATCTTGGATTGGTTTCATAAGGCTCTCTCTCTTCTTGAAAAGTTCACCATCAGGACCAAAATATTTTCTCTTTAATTCGTTAGCCTCTTTCTCTTTGGCTACGATTTCGTTCTCCTTGTTTGCTTTCATCTCGTCAGAAAGGAAAACTACTTCTGTCTGATAGTTTTTATAAAGGTTTTTAGCCTCTTCATTTTTAGCTTCAACCTCTTTCTGCCATTTAGCGGAGATTTGTTTTATCTGTTCGTTAGCAGATTCATACATAGGAACATTTTTCAAAATGTACTCCATATCTACTATAGCATATTTCTGAGCTGAAGCTGAAATAGCTCCTAAAAACGCAACGATAGCAATTAATAATACCTTTTTCATATTCATATTAGTTTTTAATTTTTTCAATTAATTTTCATCAACCACAAGAGAACTCATGTTGTTCGGATGTTGGTTACGCAAAAGTAAATAAAAAAATAGATATTACGTTAAAATTCTTGTCCTATCACAAGGTGGAAATTACTGCCGCCTTCGCCAGCAACGTAAGGTGTGTCAAATCCATAACCGTAATCTACTCCGATGAGTCCAATCATAGGAAGGAACACTCTGACACCAGCACCAACTGAACGTTTTAGAGAGAATGGATCGAAATCGTTGAATTCGCTCCAAGCGTTACCTGCATCCATGAAAGTAAGCAAGTAAATGGTGGATGTTGGTTGCAACATAAGTGGGTAACGGAGCTCCATTGAGAGTTTCGTATATAGGTTACCCATAGTACGGTTCTTTGCATCACGAGGTGTCAATGATCCGTTTCCGTAACCGCGAAGACCTACACTGGTTGTAGCGTATGTACTGCTTGAACCGGTCATACCGTCACCTCCTATGTAGTAACGTTCAAATGGAGAACGTCTGTCTTTGTCGTAGTAACCTAAGAATCCGTATTCAACACGAGTCATCAATACTAACTTTTGGTCAGATGATAGTGGAGTAAACAATTTAGCCTTAAACTCAGTCTTGTAGTACTCAACCCATCTGAACAACTCTTGTTGCATATCCAAATAGTCGGTATAGTCCTCGTTTGATACATTAGAACCATCTCCATATTTTTCGAGTTGAGCTTCCAAACGTTTGTTGTTCTTACCATTGAATGCAGAGTAAGGAGGTGTGGCTTGGAAAGAGAGTGATAATACGGAACCTCTTCTTGTATAATATGGATTATCAAGAGAGTTTCGGCTAAGTGTGATACCAAGACTCAAGTTGTTGGCTTGTCCAGTTTCCAAGTCGAAATAGGACCAGTTCTTCAAATCGTAATGACGATATGCTAGCTCATAATAGATCGAGAAGTAGTCGTCAGGCCAAGCCAAACGTTTACCTAATCCTACAGCACCTCCAAGTGTGGTGATGTACTTGTCAGGGTCTGATGCAAAGGCATAACTTGCGTCGTATGAGCTTCCTGAGTAATAGTTGTTACTATAAGTGTTTGAGTAATATGAACTATTAACACCTGTCTGGTGAGCCCAGAAGAGCGAAGTTGTCAATGATGTTGGTCGGCTGCCACCTAACCAAGGCTCTGTAAACGAAATGCTGGCTGAGTTGTAATAGTCGGCATTTGTCTGATAAGAGAGAGACAATGTTTGTCCGTCACCCTGTGGCAATGGATTGTATGCCTCTTTGTTGAATATGTTTTGGATAGAGAAGTTTGTGAACTTAAAACCAACCGAACCGGTTATACCAGATTCTCCCCAACCGAAAGATAACTCAACATGGTCGTTTCTTTTTTGCTCCAAGTTGTAAATGATGTCAACGGTTCCTTCTTCAGGGTTTGGAACCGGACGGATATCCATCTTCTCTGGGTCGAAGTGACCGGTTGCAGCCAACTCTCTGGCAGAACGTTGAAGGTCTGATTTGCTGAAAAGTTGACCTGGTTTTGTACGAAGTTCACGACGAACGACGCTCTCGTAGATAGCTGTATTTCCGTTAATGATAACCTCGTTGATGGTTGCTTGTCTACCTTCGTAGATACGCATCTCCATGTCGATGGAGTCTCCTTCGATATTTACTTCGACAGGGTCAACGTTGAAGAATAGATAACCATTATCCAAATAAAGGCTGGAAACAGCATCATCATCAGTCATCAATCTTTCGTTCAGTAATTTCTGATTGTAAACATCGCCTTTCTTGATTCCGAAGACTTTGTTGAGCATGTCGCTGGAGTAAATAGTGTTACCTACCCAGTTGATATTACGGAAATAGTATTTTTTACCTTCGTAAACTTTCAAATAGATATCAACGCGGTTCTCTTTGTAGTTTACAATGCTGTCGCTTATCAATTCAGCGTCACGGAAACCTTTCTCGTTGAATTTATCAATCAATAAGTTCTTATCGTTGGCATACTCTTCACGAATGAATTTCTTTGATTTGAAGAGGTTCCTGATTTTTCTCTCCTTTGTCTTCTTCATTGCATTTTTCAACTTAGAGGCTTTCACCTCTTTGTTGCCTTCGATGTAAATGCGGTGAACTTTCACTTTGCCTTTTTTGTCTACGTTGACGTCTACAATAACCTGTCCAGGATTCTCTTTGTTGTCACGTAAAACAACTTCAACATCCGCATTCTCATATCCGTCACCTTCCAATTTCTTTGTGATGAGCGTCTTTGCTCTATCTATTTGGTTGGGAGAGATTTGGTTGCCTTTAGAAAGACCAATGCCCATCTCGAGGTCTTCTATCTCTTTTTTCTTCAAACCATTGAAGTTTACTTCGGAAATACGAGGGCGTGGTTTCAAAGAAATCTGCAACCATACTTTGTCTTCAACCACTTTGGTGGCGATAATCTTTATATCAGAGAAAAGACCTTGTTTCCAGAAACGTTTGATGGCACGGGAAAAATCATCGCCCGGCATCTTGATTTTTTCTCCTTTGCTTAATCCTGAATAGTTGATGATAACGTTCTTATCGTAGAGTCCGGCACCTTCTACCGTGATGTCTGCGATAACATACTCTTTAGGACTTAAGGTGTATGTGACATTTGGAACCTCTTCTTTTGGTTCAGCTTTGATGGTAGAGTCGCCAACTAAAGCAGAAAGAGAATCAACAACTCTAGAAAGAGAGTCAGAAACAGAGGCTAAAGAGTCAATTTTGCTTGTCTTTATGATGGCAGAATCAGCATTGGCTTTATCTGTGGCCAACGAATCGGATGCTGTATTACCTGTTTGTGCAAATAAGGAAGTAGAAAATACTCCCAATAGAATTATGCAAATTATATGACGCATATTAAATTTTCTGTTATTTTGATATCTGTTCGCTCGTTTTTCCGAATCGTCTTTCTCTATTTTGATAATCTACGATGGCTTTAAAGAAGTCTTCTTTTTTAAAGTCTGGCCAAGGAGTGTCAGTGAAGTAAAGTTCCGAATAGGATAACTGCCACATAAGGAAGTTGCTGATACGGAGTTCTCCGCTAGTACGGATCAGCAAATCAGGATCAGGAATGCCTGCTGTAGACAAATAGTTGGAGAATAGATCTTCATCAATATCATTTGGTTGGATCTTTCCTGTTTTTGTGTCTTCAGCTATCTTTTTAGCAGCTTCCGCAATCTCCCATCGAGAAGAGTAACTCAAGGCCAAAATTAATTTCAATCCATCGTTCTTCTCCGTATATTTCATTGCTTCTGAAAGATTCTTCTGTGTCTTTTCTGATAAACGTTTCATATCTCCGATCATGAGCAATCTAACGTTGTTTTTGCTCACCTTCTCGATATGAGTTTTAATGGTCTCGGAAAGGAGTTCCATTAAAGCGCAGACCTCATTCTCCGGACGGTTCCAGTTTTCGGTAGAGAATGCATATAAAGTCATATATTCTACGCCCATTTCGGCAGCAGCCTCTGTCACTTTATCAACAGAATCGACACCGTGTTGATGTCCGAAAATTCTATCCTTTCCTTGATTTTTTGCCCAACGACCATTACCATCCATGATGATGGCTACGTGTCTTGGCATCTTATTTTTATCGATCTGTTCTTTATATGTCATTTGTATTGATTTATCTTAGTTCGGTACATCTTCCTTTTCTCTTTATGATATCGATGCTGAAATAGACGCAGCATAAAGAGTACCAGTCGTTATTTTTTAATGATGAATTTCCTAGTTTATATGAGTCATCCAAGAATTTGTCATCATTTTTTGTAACATCGAAATCGTCTCTGAAGAGCTTTCTCATTGACCATTCGATTCCGATATTGAATCTGTCGAAGAATTTATATTTGTAACCTACTCCAAATCCAATATTGAAAGCGTATGTATTCTTGTCGCCTCTGTCTTGGTATATGGCCAATCCAGGACCTATCAACACGTATGGAGTGTGGCATTTGATGGTTCTGTCCCAAGATTCAGGACCGAACTTGAAGAAATTTAATTCGTATTGCAGACCTAAATCCCAAAAGTCACGTTTGAATTCAGCTTGCTGGTTATTTGGAAATTGATTGTCGAAATTTTCTGTGTTTCCTGATATAGTGGCTCTCATAAGGTCAAATTTTATGACCGAACGAGTATTTATTCTTGCCCTTAATAATCCGCCTACAGCCGGATGGTTTTCTACAAATGGGGTTGTAGAATTGGCATCGCCATTATAATATGAAATGCCGCCCATTATTCCGAATTCTCCTACGTATTGAGCATTGGATATGCTAAAGCAGAAAATCGAAAATAGTAAGACGAGAAAACATTTTATGTTATTGTAATGCATTTTCCTTCCTTTTACATAGATTTCTAAAGCATAATCAGTTACAAGTGCCGTCAACTTTAAAAATCTTATTCCATATAAACTAACGGAGAACCCAAAACATTATTTTGCGGACTTCGTTATTTTTGGCAAAAGTAATCAATATCCCCGATATAAATGTAACTATTAGCTGAGTAAGAGGGGTATTTAACAAAATTTACTACCATAATGTCGTATAAATCAGTCTGTCTACGAGAATTAAAATTGTTAAAATATTTAGCAGAATGATTCTTCCGAAGCTTTTTAGATTTTAAAGATAACAAAAAGGCTTTCTGAATGTAAGGTTTACATTATTTTAAAAGCTATTTTCCAGCATTAGTTTGTAGAAAACAGAAACAAATTCTAAATGAAAAGCATGCAGGAGATTTTAACCTTTTGGTTTTACAAATAATTAGGTAACACCAAACCCTGCTGTAATAGGATTGATAAGAAATAATGGCTTTGTTTGTTTTTTTTGTTATAAATGAAATGCTTATCATCGTAGATCTCTCTAGCAATCGTGGTTTTCGCGAAGAAACTCAAAAAAAGTTTTCAACAATTTGTATGTTCGTAAAATATACCTATCTTTGCAATCCGAAATGCAGAAAAATTAATATAATAATATACGGCAATGAAAAGAACATTTCAACCTTCGAATAGAAAGAGAAAGAACAAACATGGATTCCGTTCAAGAATGGAAACTCCAAACGGACGTAGAGTATTAGCATCTCGTAGAGCAAACGGAAGAAAGAAGCTTACTGTTTCTGACGAGGCTAATTTGAGAAGAAACTAATCTTCATCTACAGAAAAGAAATAAAGGGCTGTTCAAGGATACTTGAACGGCTCTTTTTCTTTTACTACTATATGAATATAAGAAGAGGGGATTTCCTTTATGAAAATCCCCTCTTCTTGTTTTTAGAATTAAGCTTTATTGTTTCAGAACCTTAATGGCTTCGCCATTGGTATTGATTGTATAGAATCCTGAAGTCCAGTCGTATCCTAATTTTGAATCGCCGTCAGACCAACCTTTTTCGATTTGTCTACCCGTGATGTCAGATACGGTGTATTCTCCAACAGATTGCAGAGTGAATGATTCAACAAATGGATTAGGGTAAATGTTTATTGCCTTTAAACCATTCAAAGGTTCTTTTACATTAGTATCTTCGATCTTACAGTCGGTGTTGTCAACGAAACATTTCCATTCTGAAGATGTTGCTTTTTCTGCAAGTTCGCCGTAAACAATACCCAAACCTACCGTGCTCATATAGAAACGTCCGAAGTTGTTCCAGTCTCCGATAACGAACTTACCGTTACCTGTTCCGCCGAACTGATTCTGATCGTCGTTGATACGTTGCCAAGAAGCTCCTTCGTCTATTGAACGGTAAAGACCCATTGCATTTCCGTTTGCCTTACCCCAGATGTAAAGAGTGTAAGAATTGTCTGTCAAACCTTTTCCAGCACCAACAGCATAACAAGTCGTTACCTTGTTGAGGCCTTTGAATGAAGTTCCGTGGTCTGTTGAAACCTGTAGACCTGATGTACCGCATGGTGCATAAACCAAACCTTCATGACCAGGGATAACACAGAGTCTGTACCAGCCACCATTAGTTAATGATACAGATTTGAAAGTCTTACCATAGTCAGAACTTACATAGACAACATTGTTGCCACCAGCATAAATGTACGCATCGTTTACCGGGTCAGTCTTGATGTCGCCAGCAGCCTGTGTACCAGAAACAGCAGACCAAGAAGATCCGTTGTTGTCAGAGTAGAAAATACCACTCTCGTTTGGACCAGGAACTACGAAATATCTCATATTGCCATTTACCTTAGTGATGGCACATTTACCTTCGTTAGAAGCGAGAGGTGAGCATGTACTACAATATGGATTACTATATGAGTAGCTTGTTTTACCCATCTCTTTCCATCCATTATCTCCATTAGTTGTGTAGTAGAATCCAGTGTTAGCCACTCTCATCATGATCTTAGGATCGCCGCTGTAGAAGTTAATGCCACCTGTTGTACCGGGAGCTACACTATAGATTGGAGCGAACTCGTGAATGTTGTTGTGGATGAATCCAGAGTAGTCGCCGATCACAGTATATAGGTTTCCATCAGGAACACTGACCATATCAAGAGGTACTGTCTCTTCCAAACCGTTTACATCGAAATAGAATGTTGGCTTACCGTCGCACCAGATGTTGTTACAAGTGAAGATACCGTTTCCTGAAGCAAACGAAACTTTATTGTCATCATTTGGATGGAAGCAAACGCTACCGCACCAGTGTATGGCATAACCAGGAATCCAAGTAACACCATTGTTGGTGATGGTCCTGTTGTCCTGAAGGCTTCTCCAAGTCTTACCACCATCGGTAGAGGTGTAGAAGATATCTCCGTTTGCAGAAGAACCGTTGTCCCAAGCCTGAGGAATCCATGTGCTGTTGGTAGAAGCCACCAACTTGTTGGCATCTTTTGGAGAGACAGCAATGTCTCCGATTGACTTGTTGGCAGGAGAGATGTCTGTTGCTGTCTTTGTGTTTGGATTGTAGCGGTAAGCTCCTCCTGAAGTTCCGTAAGCGCATTTGTCTGCGTAAGAGATCAAAAGGTTTCCGTCAGGATCCATCTTCATTCGAAGAGGCATCCATTTCGTAGGCAATGAGGTGATTGCACTCCAAGAGGCACCACCATCTTCAGATACGTAGACGTTAGAATCGTTTGTTCTAGATACACCTACAAATATACGGGATGTAGCGCTGTTTGCTTTTTTATTCTTGTCGAACACAACGTTGGTGATACCGTTGTTGTCTGGAGTTGTTTTTACAGAGTTGCTTCCCCAGCTTGGCCAGTTAACTGACGTAGAGTAGACCGCAGGAAAATTTACTGCTGTCCAGGTTTTGCCACCATCAGTACTCTTGATTAAAGGATTGTTGGCACGACCACCGCAGAAGATGATGTTGCTGTTGTTTGGATCAACAGCGATACGTTCTCCACAGTTACGTCCGTCACCATTTCCGTGTACGAAGAGTAAATTAGTAATATCTGAAGTGTTGAATGTTTTACCACCATCTTTAGAGTACATGACAGCTGTTTTCTGATTGCTGAAGTATTGGCAACCGGCCAACAAATAGATGTTGTTTTCATTTGATGGATCAACAGCCAAAGCCTCAATTCTGAGCAATCCTTTGTCATCTTCAGAGATGAAGTTTGTAATTGGTTTCCAAGAGCAATCTGCCTCATTCCATTTGTAGGCACCACCTACGTCGGTACGAGCATATTTTGAATTACCGCAAGAGATCAATCCAGAAACGAAACCGCCACCACCGATAGCAATTGTTCCGTAAGAGTAAGGAACTTCCATTCCTGTTTCGCCTTGAACTCCACTTAAATCTTCAAGACAAACAAGTTTGACATCGTCAATTAAAATGGTATTGGTTGTATAAGGACGAATTTGGATGGAATTGGAAGATGGACAGATCTTTGAGAAGTCAAAAGACACTTTCGTCCATTTCTTTGCTTCGAATACGGAGTATTTCAATTCGTAACTATTGGTTCCATCATAAGCTACAGCTGTAATGTCGCCAGGAGTTTCCATGTAGACTAAAAAGGAAAGGCCATATTTGCTATAGTCTACGGTGGTAAATAAAGCGATGGTTCCCCATTGTTCTATACATTTAGCTTGTAGACATTTGGAACTTGCATTTCCATCAGCGGAAGGATTGACGACTACTTCAGTAGTAATGTCGTATCCTCCATTCATTGCGTTTGTGCCGTCCTCAAAATCGGCAACATTCACGCTTTCAGTGCAGTTGGCAGCGAATAGGGATGTCGAGAAAGACATACATAACCCTAAAGTGAAGAGTAAAAACTTTTTGTTCATGGTTGCATTTAATGTTTATATTCAATTATGTATTAGTCTGATTTCAACTTGTTTCCCCATAACAAGTCGGATCAAATTCTTAAGAGTGATTTTATAATCAATTATTTAGTTCACAATCAGTCGTAAGCAATAGTTTTCTATACACAAAAATAGCTAAAAAAGTGGATCTTAGATTTGTTTATAATTTTTTTTCAATTCTAAATGGCATTTTGTTGATGAATCATAAGGTAGCATGAATCTGGTGGTATAATAAAAAAGAAATCCATAATAACCGATTAACTTAATGGTTGTTATGGATTTCTTTTTAAAAATGAATTAATCTTTGATGGTTATCTTTCTTGCACCGTTTTCAATCTCTTCTATGTGAACTTCTATAGCATCGGAAGGAATAAGTTCGGCCACTTTTTCTGGCCACTCTACAAAGCAGAGTTTTTGGCTATAGAAGTAATCCTCATAACCGAAATCGTAAGCCTCTTCTATTTTGTTGATTCGATAAAAATCGAAATGGAATATCTGTTCGCCATCTTTTGTGTTATATTCGTTTATGATGGCAAATGTTGGGCTGTTTATTACGTCAGTTACCCCTAATTCTTCACATACGGCACGGATGAAGGTTGTTTTTCCTGCTCCCATTGCTCCGTAGAAGACAAAGACTTTGTTTTCTCCAATCATGGAGATAAATTTCTTTGCTGCCAAAGAAATTTCATCTAAAGATTTGATTGAAATCTCTTTCATTTTCAATAAAATTTAAAATCATCTAGAATGCAAAGATAATGTCTTATTAATTAATGACAGCAATCTTAGTAACAGCTTTTTCGCTACCATCAGATAGAGCCATGAAAACAAAGTAGACGCCACTGTTTACTTTGTCTCCGTTCTTGTATTGTCCGTTCCATGAGAAGATACCACCTCTTGATGTGCCTTCGCATATCACGTTACCTTTGATATCTGCAATTTTTATGACGCTCTTATCTATCAGACCTTTTATGATGATTTGTCCGTCATAATTTTCAGGTACAGGATTTGGATAGACATAAACGTCATCGTATGATTCACTTCCTTCAATTGCGTCACTCATGTAGAAAAATATGCTGTTGGATGTAACAAGAAGAACTTCTCCCGTCTTCTCATTAAGAGAGATATCCATGATAGCATTACTGGTGAGCGGACTGTTTTCCATCGTGAAATGGTGAATGGTTTCTTGACCGTCTTCAGACAGTAGGAAAACACCGTTAGAAGCCGTTCCTATCCATTTTCTATTAGCTCCATCTACAACTATGGCATTTATCTGTTCATTCGCCAAAAGATAATCGGCAAATTTGGAGTCGTCTTCTCTCGTTATTTTTATTCTTTCTATATAGAAATCGTTGTAAAAAGCTTTTTCTGGTTCTTTGATAAGAATAGGACCCATATTTGTTCCTATCCAAATCACGCCGTCTTTATCTTCTGCAATGCAGCGATAAGTAGTAGGGGTTATTTGTTTGATTCCATCAGAGCTGTTCTCATAGAAAGAAGAGAAAAATTTATTGGAGTCGTCTGAGTTGATGAATGGAGTTTTATTGTCGTATATAACTTCAACTCCAGCGTCATGAGGAGGGCACAATACCCATTTATAACCGTTACTTGCAAAGAACAATTTTCTTGCTGTTTCTTTAGAAGTGGCTGTTGAATAATGGAGAGACACCCAAGTTCCGTCTGCTTTTTTAACTTTAATGAGGTCTTGAGCAAACATGTTTAGCATCCAAAGATTATTGTCAGAGTCAAATACCAAACCATTTACCAAAGTCAAATTTTTGTCGTAAGGTTCGATAGGTGAATTCTCATTGGTATAACGTTTTACAAATTTATTATCATAGAATTCGAATAAGGATCTCCAAGTAGCAACATAAATACGTTTAGGATCTAAGGGGTCAAATTCAGCATCCAAAACGTCCATTAATTCTATAGTATCATTTGTTGCTTTTTTTACATCAGAGTTTCTGATCGTACTCCATTTTCCATTCTCGTATATCTGAACCAATCCAGGTGTGTTTATGCTGAGGTCAAACGGACCTCCACTACCTGTGATAATCTTATCTCCTCTTATTTTTGCGAAAGCTACTGCGCAAGTTAACGGACCTTCGGGACTATAAGTGTTGATAATGGAACCATTCAAAGATATCTTGTTTAAATCTATCTTCTCCTCTTTTTCGCATGCGGCATAATAGCAGTTTCCTTGTTTTGAGTAGCATAAATTAGCAATGGGATATTGGCTTTCAATAGAATCTAACTGATTCCAGTTTGAATCGTAGCTTATAAGCTTTTGATTTTGATATAGAGTAAGACGGTCTGCTGCATTACTGAAGTCGCTATAGGTTGCATTGAAGTCTGTCCATTTTGTGCCGTCATAACGGTAAGTACCATTTTCTTTCAGCAAGACAATATTGTTTGCAAAGGATGTCATTTTTATTGATCCGGAATAGTCAAATGAAGCATCCATATCTTGCCAATTTTCGTAATTGGCTAGATTTGTGTTCTTTAAATCAGCTTTGATTATGCCTGTATTAGAAAGAGCAAAGATGGAATCTTTTAAGAAAACGGTAGATAGGATATTTATATAACTACCATTTTCACCGATAATGTATGTATCTAAAATCTCATTTTTATCAAGGTTGATAACCACGATACCAAAACCGCACGATAAATAAGCGCAGTTTTTATGGAAAGAGATGCTATTGATGCGTTTGTCGCTAATGGATTTACGTTTTAAATCTGGAAGATTATAGAAATGACCATCTGCAAACAAATCAATGTTGCAATTTGAGTATGTTATAAGAAGTGTTTTTTTCTCTTTATAATATGCTATATCAGATATTTTATTGTCGCTCATACCCTGAATCTTAGAGTATGTGTCTATGTTTTCATACCATTTGTTGAGTGAGAAAAGGAATCCGTCACTTAGAGCGTAAACGAAATCGCCTCCGTCAACAACTTTATTTATGTTGTTGTAGGAAAAATAGGTTTTCCATGTTCCAACTGCTTGAGCAAATGTTGCAGAAGTGAACATAAGAAGTGTTGGTATAAGAATAAAAATACGTTTAAGCATATTGTAAAAGTTATAGACGTTAAGAAAATGATGAGTATAAATATGAGTAAAATATTCAAGCTTCACCTATCTTTGAATAACTGAAAATCATGCAATTTATTGTTTGTTCAGGAAGTCAAATAGCTTTTCCACAGCATGTCCTCGATGACTGATGGCATTTTTTTCTTCCATTGTTAATTCTGCAAAAGATCGGTTGTAACCGTCTGGCATAAAGATTGGATCATATCCGAAACCTTCTTTGCCATGCTTTTCGGTTAGGATTTTTCCTTTAACCACACCCTCGAAAAAATACTCTTTACCATCTAAAATAAGCGATATAACAGTACGGAACTGAGCTTTCCTGTTTTCCTTCCCTTCCAGATTTTTTAATAGTTTCAGCATGTTGGCTTCTGAATCCTTTCCTTCGCCTGCATATCTTGCAGAATATACACCGGGTTCGCCGTTGAGAGCTTCCACTTCGAGACCTGTGTCGTCTGAGAAACAATCACATCCGTATTTGTTATATAAGTAATGTGACTTTTGGCTGGCATTACCTTCAAGCGTATCGTGATCTTCAGGTATGTCGTCAGTACATCCGAATTCTTTTAATGTATGTATTTTACAGAGCCCTTTCAGTTTGTTCTGAACCTCTTCTACTTTATGCTGATTGTTTGTCGCAAAAACTAATTCTCTCATAAGATTGTAAAATATGTTTGTACAAAGATAATGTTTTATGGTTATAAAATATTCTGGACTTTTATAGAAACATGACATGCATAGGATGAAATCTTTTCCTTAATTTGCAGATCAATAAAAACGATGGTTAATCGTTTCATTGATGAGAAAAAGGATTATTAAGATGGAAGATTTGACAAAAGAAAATATCAATGGTTTTTCAGTATGCATACCAATTTATAATTGGAATGTAGTAGAATTGGTTGAGTCAATTCATAAACTGGCATTGTCTTCTAATGTCAATTTTGAAATCTTATTGATGGACGATTGCTCTACTTCTTATAAAGAGCAAAACAGAACATTAGAAAGCCTATCTCATGTGAGATATACGGAACTAGAAGAGAACGTGGGTCGTTCTGTTATTCGTAATCATTTAGCCGATAGTGCATTATATGATGTTTTGATTTTCATGGATTGCGATACAAAAATCATTTCGGAGCATTTCATAGAAGATTATCTTAAGAATGTTCAATGTCCGGTTGTGGTTGGAGGTTATGCCTATACCTCTGAGTTGATGGATGAGAAATGCAGATTGCGTTGGTTCTATGGAAAAAACAGGGAGGAGCGAAAGGCTGCTGATAGAAATGAATGTCCTAACAAATCTTTCTCAACCTTCAATTTTATGATCAGAAAGGAGATTTTCCGTTTGGTGAAGTTTGACGAAAGTCTTGATGGTTACGGACATGAGGATACTTTGTTTGGATGGGACTTAAAACAGAGAAATGTTATTATCAAGCATATAGATAATCCCGTTTTGCATCTCTCTTTGGACGATTCTCCTACCTATCTTGCTAAGATAGAGAATTCTATGAGTAACCTATGGGTTGTATATCAGAAGATAGCTGATCAGAATAATTTTGCGGATGAAATTAAGGTCCTGAAGTGTTATCTGAGGCTGCAAAAGCTTCATTTATCGTTTGTTCTGAAGCTTTGTTTTTCTTTGACAAAGGGAATTATACATCAGAATTTGCTTTCATCTCATCCTAGTCTGCTCCTTTTTGATGTCTATAAACTAGGTGTATTGAACGAAAAAGCTTCAAGGTAGTTAATGTTTTTTCTTTTCGCGTTTAGGAAACCAACCTTTCTCAACACGTTTGCGTTGTTCGAAAACTTCGCCTATGCTCCAAAAAGAAGAGAAGGCAACAGCTCCCATTAAAATGGAAAGAGTGTTGTTTTCTATCATGACTGATAGCAAACTAAAAACAATACCTAAAACCAAGAATACCCACCAACATTTTACGCCAAAGTAGTATTCGCCCTTAATTACTAGTGGGTGGAATAGCCCTATAATTAAGAATAAAACTAATCCTACTAGAAGACCAGAAAGATGATATGTTTCGATGAAATCCATATGATTTTATTTAAGACGGATAGAATCGAATAAAGATAATAAGACTCCAGGAACAAAACCGATGACGCTCGCTAATAGAGGCAGCATCTTCATGTTGCTCAAAAATGAATTACCATTGTAAAAGGCGTATCTCCAGAATGAGATGGCGTTTTTAATATAATAGAATGGTGTAACCTTAAATGAAAAAATCTCAGCATAGTAATTTGTTCCTCCTAATGCGTTTTTTCTAAGATTACTAAGTACTGAGTTAGTCAATCCTCCCTCTTGGTATTCGCAGACATAAATGTCTTCTGCAATGTAAATAGCGTTGTATTTCTTTGCCATTCTATTCCAAACAAGCCCCTCTGGACAGAATTTTTCTTCTCTGTATTTTGGGAACGGAAACTCTCTCATCACCTCAGTTTTGATTACTTCAGCTCTGTCTCCTACGCCTTTGTGTTTATTTCTGTAATCAAAGAAGTTTGTTTCAAAGTTTGAAGAGAAGGGGTGAAACCCAGTATGAAATCCATCCGTTTTTATTTTGAAGAAAACGAGTCCACAAACACTTTCTTTTTGAGTGAGATGCCAGTTTTTATAAATTTTCTCAATGGCATCAAGAGTTGCAAAGTCGTCACTGTCTATACGAAAGAAAATATCTCCTTTTGCAAGTTGAACACCTTGATTTATAGTTGCACTAAGTCCTCTGTTTTCTCTTTTGATATAGTTGATGTCAATGACATTCTCTTGGATGAATGAGTTTACAAGCTCTTTAGTTTCGTCGGTACTTCCGTCATCAATAATGAGCCATTCAAATCTTTTGTCTGTTTGTTGCTTAAGAGATTCAAAAAGGCGAGTTAGAGTATTTGCTCTGTTGTATGTAGGAGTAAAAACTGTAATCATCATTTGTCTTTAATGAGTTCTATGTTGGGTTGGGCAAATATAACAAAACCATTTAGGTCCGAGAAATCAGGGGCATCTTTTTTCTCCACATTAATGACGCAAAATACGTTCCCAACCATTCCACGTTTTCCGATGGAGAGCTTTTGCCATTCACCTTTTCTCGTCAAATCATATTCGGAAATATATGCATTGATATTTCTCTCTTCAAATTTGGCTTTTATAGAGTTGCCATTGAAATCAGGTGACGCATATACATATAGGGAGAAATAGAGGGAATCATTTTCCATCGTTTTGTATTCATTGAATCGGTAATAGGTAGAGCAATTATTTCTCCATTTCTCTGAAGATGTGGTCTTGTCTATTCTAAAGCCGCTTTTACCTTTTAATTCTGAAGGTACATCACCAGGTAAGGTCTCCACTTTCTCAAAATTTCTTTGGAAGGCTGAGAAATCATCTTTTTTATCTTTTAAAATATATTTTATGGAGGTTGCTGAGATTCCTATGAAAACAATGCAAAATAGAATTCTCATGATGTTTTTAGGAAGAGGGGAGTGATTCTCTTCTTCGTCTTCTTTCAATCCTGAAAGGACTAGGAAGAAAGCGATTGTATAACTTCCTATAGATCTACTTATCATGGATTCAAATGCTAAGTTTATAAGCAAAAGAATAGTCCACAAGTAAAACACAATTTTGTTTTTTCCTTTATTAAAGAATGGGTAAATACAGATTGACAAGAATAGAATAAGTCCTATATATCCGTATTCAACTATCGATTCGAGGTATTGGTTATGTATGCCGAAATTATCTTGTATTCCAGAAGTGAAGTCGATCTTTACATATTCGTCAGCTAGAAGCTGCTGAGCACCTCCTGTTCCAAAACCTAAAATAGGAAAGTCATTTGCTGTGATTATATTCTCCACGCATTGCCATATGGTGAAACGAGGGTCTAAGCTAGTTAAATCAATATTTCCAGAAATGAAAGAGAGATACAAATCATGTATTCTTGCATTTAAGGACAAAAGATATCCCATTATTACGATGAATAGTAAAGCTATACTGATTGCATATATTCTTCGTGTCTTTTTAAATAGAATGATGACAGCAAATGAAAAAACGATTACACTGAATGATAACAATGAAATTCTGGCATCAGATAAAAGTATGAAGAATCCTGAAAATAATGTAACCAAGACAAGCAGAAGGATGCTTTTTTTGTCGTTTTTGTCCAAACATATCTGAAAAAGAATAATTAGACCGCTCAGTAAATTAAAACAGAGATAAGTTCGGTGCGATATGATATTTACAACGCTGTAGAAGCATAATCTCAAGTTGAGGAATGTATATGGAATATTATCAAACTCAAAGCAGAGTGAGTAAATATATATGATAATAACAAGTAAAACAGAAGAATATGCTCCTAATGCAAACCATTTTAGCATCTCTTTTACACTGTTATTCGTGAAATTAGAAAAAAGGAATGTTAAAGAAAGAAGAATCAGTGGAAATCTTATTTCGAATGTGATTCTTGAAATTTCTTTAAAGGAAAGCCCTGCGGAAAGGGATGCAATGATGGAAAAAAGACAAAAAGAGAGAATGAGAATAGAGCTTTTGTTCCATTGTTTTTTATCCTTTTTTGTAAACCATGATGCTATGCCTAAAAGTGACAATAGAATAACAGGGATAGGTGCATAGTTAGCAAATGGAATAGCAAAAGCGGTTAGAAGGCTTATGCTTTTTGTTATAGTTTCAATCTCTTTTTTTTTGGAAAGAATCATATTGATAATTTAGAGAATCCATTTATATGGGATAAGCCCGCCATCGTCAAATGTATATAAATATCGTATATATCCTAAAAAGACATAAGCGCAGAAAAAGAGAAATACAATTGCTTTAGTCTTTTTACTTTCTATATGTCCAATCATATATGAGATAAGAATCATATATGTAATGACAAAATATTCTTTGAATCTTGCGAAAATTTCGAAAGCAGAGAATGCTATGATAAGGAAGGAAGAGACAACGAACATATTGAGAAAGATGTCAAAGTAGGGTTCTTTCTCTTCGTATTTCTTTCTGTAAAACACAGCTATGAATAATATGAATATTATTTCGATGAAGTTCAATGGATTGATAGACCTACCATTGAAGTAGGTGGCAATTCTGTATCCCATATTGAAAATATCTGCAATTTTAACAACGGAGAAGAATAGATATGGTCCTAAGATGTTGATGATAAAAGCGATCAAGGTAATGATACAAATTGTTTGATCCTTCCATTTCTTATTTAGGATAAATATTAAAGGAATAAGAATAATAGCAGAAGCATGCATGCTTACACCAACGAGGTTGAGAAGAATATATTTAATGTATTCGTTTGTTTTTATATATCGTATAGAGAATATGAAGATTGCGATACTGATGGATTGTCTCAATAGTGTAAATTCATGCCAGAAGAAGGCTTTGTATAGGTAGAACAGTAGTGCAATGAAAATGTATGGAGTATATTCTTTTAGAGATTTGACAATTGTAGTTAGAGTAAGCGTTGATATGATGAATATCATCATATATGGCCCCTTTGTGAAATCTATGCTTTTTATGGTACTACATAATGTCACGAAGCCTACTTCAAAACTTTTTGTTCTATAGAAAGGCTCATAGAGTCCGTTTATATAATCACCTAAAGGAACCACCTTTGTATAAAAAAGTTGATACATGAGGTAATCTGTGCCTCCATGTCCGTCACGCAGTACAATCATTCCTAATGCTACGATAAAGGTAAAACCAGTTACTATCCATCTGTTGCGAACAGGATAAATATCTGTTGCAGCACAAATACAAGCTAATATGAATAAGAATAAATAGGGTAACATCAGTTTATTTAATGATGAATGTATTCGAGAACTTTTTGTTTGAGATTTATTATGCTATTTTTTTCTTCCATATTAAAAAGGAAGATTGCTGACAAAATTAGCAAAATACTTAATAACCCACATATTATGATGTCTGTTATAGAATAAAATATATTATCTGTTGGTAATATTTGAGCTAAAAAGAGATGTTCAATAGTATAAATGATACAGATAACTCCAACGAAGATAAAAGTTAAATAGACGATGTCGAGAATGAAACTTTTTTTGTCAAAGACTTGGAGGCTGTTCACTAAAAGAATAGTGGTCAATATTTGTCCGATAAGATAAAAAATGGAAATGGAGAACAGCGGAAACAGATTTGCTAAGGTGAAACATAAAAGTATAGAAATCAGATTTCCAGAAACAACACCTAACACATATTGTTTTATGCGGTTTTCGGCTATGAGAGATTGCCCGCAGATAAGTCCTAATATGATGAAATTGATTGTTATTCCTAAAAATGTGAGAATCTTCATAAATTCAAAGTCTGCTTTTTTAAAGAAAATATAGGAGAGTTGTTCGCAGTTCACAATCATAATGACAGAGATGATGATGGAGAAGAACATCAGCATGCGTGTGAATTGACGAAGCTCTTTGGAGAATGTCTTTTCATCATCGTTTATAAAGCATTTTGATAGAATAGGGGTCAATACAATAGGAATGATAGAGGAGAAGACAATCCACGGTAAGTTCATTATTTGTCGTGCGTAATCGAACAAAGAGACAGAACCTGTTCCGAAGTTCGTACACAATGCTTTTTCAACCATCTGATATGCTTGACTCGAGAATGTTGCCAGATATATTGGTAGAGAAAACGATATGAATAATTTTGCCTTACTAATGCCATGGAAAGTTATAAGTGAGAATTTTGGCATCTTTTTCTTTAATAAGACAGATAGTGTAGCAACCATAATTAGTCCATTAATCGTAGTTGCCAGTACTAATGAATAAATACCGATAGAAGAGGACAAAACAACAATAGCTAATATGTTGATAATGCTTGCTGTCAACGATATGAGTTCTGGGTAGAAATAGGAGTCATAGGTGTTGAGCAGGGCAATTAATACATTGGTAAGTTGCTGAAATATAAAATAGGGGATGAGGAAAAGAATCATCGTGATCAGAAAATTCTGTTCTTCTATTTTGAATCCCGGTGAAATAAGTTCCGATATACCACTTCTTGCTATGAAAAGGAAGATGCCTATGAAGAGAAATGTTATCCAAAAAAAAGAGAGCAAGGAATTTACTGTTTTAATAGCATCAACTTCTCCTAATTTGCTTTTTAAGAATATGAACCGAGTTCTAAAAGTGTCGTTCAGGGGTGTGTAGATAGTTTGAACTACCATTCCCCAAAAGGCAATGGCAATAACCCATGAGTCACGTTCATAAGATGTTCCGAAATATTTAACAGATAAAAAAAGCACGACTACTCCCAAAAACATTTTCGCAAATCGAAGTATGCTGAGTGCAAATGAAATTCTTCTGGGAGATGAAAGGAAATTCATGCTTTTAAATTAATTGTTTGATTTTGTTTTGATATTCTCTAATTACGATTTCCTCGTCGAACTTTTGTTTTATGATCTCTCTGCCTGCTTTTCCCATTAATAACCTTTTTTCTTCTGGCAAGTTGTATATACGTTCCATTTTGTCTACTAAGTCGTCAACAGATTTCTGTTTGCACTGGAATCCGTTTATTCCGTCTGATATCAGTTCTATACATCCAACATTGTCTGTTGTTATGATGGGTTTTTCCATGCTCATGGCTTCCATTAGACAACGAGGAATGCCTTCTCTGTAGTATGATGGTAGAACAACACAATCAGAATCGGCAATGAATGGTCTGACATCTAAAGATTCTCCCAAATAAATCAAAAAACCGTTTTTTTCCCATTCTTTGATAGTTTTAATAGGAATGTTCTCTAGAGTGTCATTGTTGGCTTTTCCTAAAAGACGAAACTCCATATTTGGGTATTTTTCGTGCAGATTCTTGGCTGCCATGGCGTACTCAACAATGCCTTTGTCTTTCAATAATCTTGAAAATAGAAGAAATCTAAATTTGTCATCATTGAATTTCTTAGGTGCAGGAGAGAAGTGTTTTGAATTAATTCCTTCTCCGTAAAGAACGAAAGTATTATCTTCATGTACAATTCCTCTTTCAATGAATATACGTCTGTCGTCATGGTTGAGAAACCAGACTTCTTGTACTTTCTTGAGTGAGAATTTGTACAGGTGCATTACAATGGTGTTGATTATATTTTTGTCTCTAAATGTGTAACCTAATCCTGTAGTTATGGCAATACATTTAGTATTTAGAAGTCTACATGCGTATGATCCATAAATAACAGGTTTAATCGTATAATGAAATACAAAGTCAAACTTTTCCTTTTTATAAATGGAGTATAAGGTCATGGTTAGCTTGATATCTTTGAAGATATTTGTTCCTTTGCTATCCATCGGAACCTCAATATATTTAATGCCTTCCTTAGAGAAGAATTCAGAATACTCGTCTCTTGGAGCTATTATAGTTACGTCGTATTCATTCATGAAGCTTCTTACAACTCCAAATCTGAAATTGTATATAGAAAAAGATGTATTACCAACAAATGCTATTTTTTTCTTCCTTTGCATATTCCGTTTCCTATATGTGTTGATATTATCGTCTATTTGATAAATAATAGCTTCTTTAAAACAATGTGTAAAGTTAACATTAAATTAACGGGTTTTAAAGCTATAAATTGCCTTTCATTATTATAAATTAATGATATGTATTCCTTCTCAAAAGAATTATTTACAAATTTATAATTTAATATTAACAAAGAAAGGCTAAAAGTATGAATAAAGTGATGTGAATGATTAAGAACTAATTCGTATATGTTCGATTATTGATTTCGATTTGTTTTATCTAACGTAAATCTCATTCCTATTGACGAGGTACATTCCGGGAGTTAGCATAACTCTTTTTTTTGTATTTTTTTCCATGTCAAATCTTCTGATAAGCTGACCTGTTATCGAATAGATGACTATTTCTGTATTGATATCAGTTGAGATATAAATGCTTTGGTCTTTTGAATATATTGTTAATGGATTCTCTGTCTTCTTTGTCATATTTGTTGATGTGTGTTCATTCTTTCCCCAATAAAAATAAACAGAGACATCGTTGTTTGGCATTATAAATGAAATAGTATTGTTGTTAATGGAGGTAGGAATTGTTTTGTCATCATTCCAAGTGACAACGCTGTCTAAAATAAAACCCTCCTCAGAAACAATTTTGATGGTAATGGTTGTGTTTTCAGGAGCTATGTAAGTGTTAGAAACCGTTTCTCCATGAAAGTTGTATACCAAAACATTGTGTAACTCTTTTGAAGAGGACGTATGGATAGGGAAAAGATTATTACTAGGCTTGTCAATGCTATCATTTCCCCATTTTAGAAATATAGAATCTTGTTGATTTCCGACCCAAGAATTTAAGGTTGAACTAAGATCGTTAATTGAGTCTATCTTTTCTGTCAGAGTACAAATGTTGCCATCTTGTGTAAATGTGCCAGATTGATCTATGAAACCTTCATTTGTACCAATTTCTTCTTTTAACGTGTTTTCCCATTTGAAGCAATGGTTTATTTGGCCTTTGTTTTCTCCTAGAAGGCTTCCACTTTGATTGAATGCAGCTATTTTTCCTGCATTATATGAGTTCGTAACTTCTCCTACAATATTATTTGAACCAACTAGGCCTCCAGCATAGCTCTCAGAACAAGTAATGTAGCCGATATTGTAAGAGTTGTATATTTTACCTTCTATGCCATCAAAGCCCCCATTGTATCCTGCTATTCCTCCTACTTCTGTATTGCTGTTTAATTCTCCTCTGTTGTATGAATTAAGGATAATGCCGTCGTTTCTTCCTGTTATTCCTCCCGTTTTCCTTGTTCCTGTTACGTAAGCAATATTTTGGCAGTTTTGGATGATGCCCGCTTTGATATTGTAACAGTTGTTTTTAGAGTCAAAGCCTCCATTGTATCCTGCAATGCCTCCAGTTGCTTTGATGCCGTAGATATCACCTTGATTTCTGCAAGCTGATGTGTTTCCATAGTTATAACCAGCAATGCCTCCTGCACATAAATTACTGGAAACATCTGCTTTGTTTGTGCAATTTTTCACTGTATTGAAGTTTCCTCCTACAATTCCACCACTTAATTGAAAACTTGTTACTTCGCAATTGATATTGTGGCAATCGGAAATTTCGCCACTGTTGCCGCCCGCAATAGCACCGCTCCAAAATGAGGAATAGACATAACCGTCTTGTATAGAAAGATTAGAAACTTTTCCGTTTTTTCCTATATATCCAAACAGTCCATTATAGCTTGATGTGATTTTTAAAAATAGATTGTTAATAGTATGGTCATTGCCTAAAAATGTTCCTTCAAAATAATGATTAATTGATCCAATAGGGGTCCAGCTTTCAGAATCTTTTTGGCAAACGCTGCTCAAGTCAAGATCTGAAACTAGACTGAATATGACATCTTTATAATCGTTGCCAGCATTTACACTATCTGCTAACTCTACAAGTTGTTCAACAGAACTTATAAGAAATGGAGATTTTTCGTTCCCATTTCCTTCCCATGAATATGCAGATGAGTTTTGACATAAAATCAATAAGTATATAAATGTGATATAATATTTTATTTTTTTTGAAGTCATGTTTGTCTAGTGAAAAATGTTTTATTTGATGAAAGAACCATCACTTGGATTATAATAATCCGTATAGATTAGGTCAATATCTATGCCTAAGTGTTCGTTTATAAAATCTGGAGAATTGCTCGAGAACATTGCAATTTTGAATGGCATAAGACATTTTATGCGATGTATCTCCTGAAAGTCGTCATTTGTATAGTTTACGATGAAGTCAATACGGGTATTGCCATCAACAAGATTTTCTATGATTACTGGAAATAGATCAACAATTTGGTTTGAGTACATCGCATGATAACCTGCGTTTCGGAGTTGAGTATAATCTTCGATAGAAAATGATTCAACATATACTCTGTCTTTAATTTCAGAGAAGTATTTGTCAAGAATGGTTATATCAGATATTTTATCAGTGACGATCGCTACATTCGGATACTTCAAAAGAGTGTCTACAATCTCTTCTATGGTAATAGGAGTATATTTCCCATAGATAACGCTATTTTTAAATTCTTCAAGAGATAACATTGAGTCTTGCAACTCAGCCTGATTAGCATTGATGTTAAAACTTTCCCAATCATGAGAAGCAACTAAAACACCATCTCTTGTTGTGTCTAAATCGACTTCTATGAATTCGTAGCCTCTTTCTATAGAAGTTAAAAAAGCCTCTTTTGAATTGCTGTATGTATAGCCAGGCTCAACCGCACCGCATGCATGTGCGATGTAGTTAGGCATTTCCTGTGCAAAAATACAATTGCAACAAAGGAAAATGAGAAGTATAAAGAATTTATATTTCATGCTATAAAAAAAGTGGCAATAATACTATTGCCACTTTTTTAACGATATGATAGACCGTTTATTATTTTTTTACTACACTTTTCTGATCTTCCTCAGCAAAGAAGTTACTGCGGATAATGGTCTCGGAGATACCTGAGATTTCTCTTTCTGACATCTTTCTTGGAAAGGAGTCTTGTGTTAAATCACAACCGAAACCTCTCCATGGATAGTTGTTGAGTTTGAATAGACTAAGCAATGTAGGATATATATCCATATGGTAAGTCTCTTCTTTGATCTCTTTTCCTTTTATGTTTTTAGGAGAGTAGATAACAAATGAAACACAGTTGTTGTCAGCCGCTCCTAGCTTTTTACCAAGTTCAGACTCTGCAAATTCTTGTCTGTTGCTATTGAAAATGCTATGGTCACCTACGATTACAATGGTCGTGTTTTTCATCTTAGGATTGTCCTTTAGCTTTTCAAGAAATTCTCCGATACATTTGTCCGTGTAATTTACACTTTTTATGTAATTGATTTTGCTAGCTGGTAATTCATCAGGAATTTCAAGAGAAGAGTATTCTGCATATTTCCAGAATGGCGCGTGAGATGCCATTGTGACGGCCTGAATGCAGAAAGGTTCTGGAATGGAGTCAATTATTGTTGCTACATCATAGAACAAATCTTCGTCAGAACATTCTTTACTGTAAAGAGTAGGATAACCCCATGGCCCAGATATAGCTCCTTGGTTCCATGCGGAAGCGTTGGTTGGGATTCTCATCACATTGTGAGATCCTAGTTGAGCCATGGCATCACCAATAGAATAATACTTGTTGGTTGGATATGCATAACAAACCGTTTCATATACCAAAGAAAGAAGACCTGTATTGACTGTTAGCTGAGCATCGCTTGATGTTCCTCTTTGAGTTTGAGGCATCATATTACTTCCGTATAAGGAATTTTTTCTTGTCAATGCATTTATGTTAGGTGTGATTTCTTGACCGTTTATGTCTTTATTCAAAACCCAACCTTCAAGGCTCTCAAACATGATGATAATCAAGTTGTCTTGCAAAGAGTCTTTGTGTTCTGGTTTTATCATGAATTTCCTGATTTTATCTTTCTGGAATCCCGAAAGAACAGGCTTTTCTGGAATGTCTTCTAGATTTGCATAGAAATCAAGTTCAGCTATTAGATTCGAAAATACTGTATAATTAGCAGCAAATTCATCTCTACCTTCTCCTGTTACGTTTAATTGATCACAAATGTTCAATTGTAATCCCCAAAAATTGTGAAAACGAATTGGTTTGATCATGATGAGAACGATGGAAACGGCAATCATGGCAAGTCCCAATTTTACGTTCATTTTTCCTTCCTTGTTTACCTTGAAACTGAAGAAAATGAGCACACCTGTAATGATGAAAAGGAATAAATCCCAAAAATGAATAAAGACAAAGATGCTATCCCAGAAACCGTCCATGTTACTTGCAATTCTGAAATCATAGCCGGTAATCATCATGCCATGGCTACGTAAGCTTATTAGATTTGCAAAAATCCAGATATCTAATATTAAATTAAGAGTAAAAGCAGCCCAATAATGTTTGCTACATAAACCTAGTCCTACAAAAAGAAGTGGTATTCCTATGTAAATAGCATAATTTAAAAAGAAATTGGCTGAATCAGAATCATAACTGCATGAAAGTTCTACTCCACTTAATGCTGACTTGGTAAATAACAGCAACTTAAGGAATATGCTTAAGAATAAAGCACCGATAAAAAACCATTTGTTTTTATCCATTCCTTCTATTAAAGAAGCTCCCCATTCTTTGGTTTTGAGCTTTAAATCTTGAAATGTCATTTGATAATATTTTAAAGTAACTTTTTTTAGCAAAAATAGATATATTTTCTTTTTGAAAGAAGATATATTTTAAATACCCGTTGGCGGAATTAAATTAGTGCATATTTAACCCGCCCAATAGGTTTGTTATTTTTGTAGTTGATATATTGTAGGATTGTAAATGCACTAATTTTCCCGATAATTCGGGTAAACAACCCAATTG
>Ga0208197_1000665_pt1 | contig 40317 bp, 33 predicted proteins | sample AD_JPNNA4_MetaG_FD_184444 | JGI IMG/M metagenome (GOLD analysis project Ga0208197, IMG submission 184444) | Active sludge microbial communities of municipal wastewater-treating anaerobic digesters from Japan - AD_JPNNA4_MetaG (SPAdes) (version 2) | ecosystem: Engineered > Bioreactor > Anaerobic...
CTGCCGTCTGTGCGCCGTGCGAGCCGGAACCGACGCCCAGATTCACATCCGGCTGCGGCAGGTCCAACTCGGCAAAAAACACCGCCGACATATTCTCGTCATAATGCTGCCCGGTATGCACCAGCACCTCGGTGTGGCGCTGACGCAAAACCCGGCTTACCGGCGCCGCTTTGATGAACTGCGGACGCGCGCCGACAACCGTGACAATTTTCATTGCAGCCCTTCCCGCGCCCAAATCCGCACGCGCAATTCCTCGCCCACCAACGCGAATTCCGGTTCACGCCCGGAGACCAGACGCGAAAGGCGAATAATCAAGCGCGGCACGCCGGTGCCAATGGCACTCATATAGCCCAATTGCGTCAACAGTGTGGCGATAGCGCGGTTACGTTCCGCGTGAACGCCCAGCTTGATATTGTCCAACGTCACAGAATTCGGCAACCGCCCCGGACTGCGCACTTCCACGCGATTCTCAAATAAGAACAGGCGAATCTGCGACCCACTCAAGCTGTAGTCGCGGTGCGCCACGGCATTGACGACCGCTTCACCCAACGCTTTGCGATCATACAAGGCCAGGTCTTCGCGCCGGAAACCTTCCTCGCGCGCCGGCATACGAATGTTGCGCTCCAAAAACAAGCGCGTATCTTCGATGATGTCTGGCAATCGTCCGGTGATCTCCCGCCGATCCCAAATATCGGAATCTTCATCATTACCAGCGAAAGCAACCGCCGAAAGCCGGCTTTGTGGCAACCAGCGTTGCGGGGTCTCACCGAAGACTAGCACGCCAGCCACCGTCAGCGTAAGTTCTCCATCCAAGTTATGCACAAGCCGTAAATTGCGCAGCAGCCCCGGTAAATCCAGACCACTCTGTTCCAGATGTGCGTCCACACTCATCCCGAATTGCCGCTCGTGATAAGCAGCAAAGGCCGGTAAAGAGAGCGCCTCCAGGCCGGCGCCCACGACGGGGCTTTCATCGTAATGCAATTCACCGGCCGCTTGCGCGATCCGCACCAATTCCCGACCAGTAGCATCCTGCTTATCTTTACCCACCCGGATATAGAAGCGCCCGCCGGCCGTGCGATACGGCTTTTGACGATTGAGTTCCGGTTTGACCCGCAACACAATGAGGTCCAGCCCATTGACCGTGTACTGTTCCAGTACCGGACTGACCGGCGGAATGCAGCGGTCACGGCAGATGTGCGTCAACGTCTGAAACGTTTTTTCAGTATCCTGCAATCCCACGATGTCGCCGTTGTCGTCCACGCCGAAATATACGGCGCCGCCTTGCGTATTGGCTAACGCCACAATTTCTCCGGCCACGCTTTCAGGGTTATCTACGTGCCGTTTGAATTCACAGCATTGACCCTCACCGGCAGCAATCTCGCTCAATAACATCTCTCGCATTGAATTTCACCTTTGCCCCACACAACGATAAATCCACCCCTCCGCCTGGAAAAACACATGCCGCCCATCTACCAATACCGGCGCGCGCAACGCAGTTTTAAGGGTTTCCAGGTTGAGCGCGCGATACTCGCTATGCTTAACCATCACTACCACTGCATCGCACTCTTTCGCCAGCGCGTAGACATCGCCCTGATACCCCGGCACGTACGGATCGTGGATGACCACCTCCGCGCCGCGCTCGCGCACCTTTGCGACCAGCACTGCGCTCGGACTGTTGCGCGTGTCATCGGAGTCTTCGAGATAGGCGTAGCCCAACACCAACACGCGCGCGCCCTCCAATAGCTTGCCGGCCTCGCGCAGGGCATCTTCGAGCAAGGCGACGATGTGCAGCGGCATACCGTCATTGACCGCGCGCGCCGCCGGAATCAGGCAGATCGGCGCGCCTTGCTGCTGCGCCTCATACGCCAGCAGCCATGGGTCTTTGGGGATACAGTGCCCGCCCACCCCTGCGCCCGGCATGAGCATATTCCGCCCTGGCGACTTGTTGACCAGCTCACGCACTTTCCACACATCCCCGCCCACCGCCTCGCAGATTAACGCTACCTCATTGGCAAAGGCGATGTTCACGTCGCGGTAGGTGTTCTCCGCTGTCTTGACCAATTCCGCCGTCACGCAGTCCGCCGGATCGAGGTCAGCCTGAACAATGTGCCGATACAACGCGATCATCAGCGCGGCGGTTTCGGGCGTCTCGCCGCCACAGACGCGACTCACGCCGCGCAAGTTGGCGAGCAGCTTTCCCGGCATCACCCGCTCCGGGCAATGCCCCAGGTAGAAGTCCTCGTTGGCGCGCTTGCCGGACGCTTCTTCCAGCAGTGGCCTGACCACGTGCGCCATCGTGCCGGGCGCGATGGTGGATTCCACGATGACCAGTGCGCCAGCTTTTAGTACGGGGCCGAGATCGCGCAATGCGCTCTGCAACGCCAGATAACGCGGGATGTGTTGTTCATCCACCGGCGTTTCTACGTTGATGGTGATCACGTCGCAATCGCGCAGGGCGGTGTATTCTGTGGCCGCCTGCAAACGGCCTGCCGCGACAACCGCGGCGAGCAGTTCTGCCAGCCCAGGCTCGCGTCCTTCGATGGGTGAAACGCCGGCATTGATCACATCTACGCGGTCAGCCTTGACGTCTAAACCCACCACGCTATACCCTGTCTCAGCGAACAGGCACGCCACCGGTAAGCCCACGTAGCCTAGTCCGATCACGCCAATCCGCGCAGTTTTCGCCGCGATTTTCTCTTGTATAGCGCCCAAACTCACGCTTGCACCTCGATGACTTGATGGGTCTTGCCGGATTCGACAACCGCCAACGCCAGCCGCAGCGCTGCTAATCCATCCGCGCCGCTCACCGGCATCGGCGTATCATTGAGTACGGCCGTGGCGAAGGCCTCCAGTTCCGCCCGCAAAGGCTCGTAGCGTTGGATAGGATAGCGCACCATGCGCCCCTCGCTTACGCCCTTGAGGATGCTGAGATGTCCCCATGCCACGCCGTTCGCATCGCTATTTTCGTAGAAGAAAAGGTCTTGGGTTAGATCATCGGCGCGGAACATCCCCTGTTCGCCGAGTACCGCGACCTCGCGCACTTTTTGCGGCGTCAGCCAGTTGATGTCCAGCACACCGGTCATTTCATTATCGAAGCGCAACAGCGCCGTCATCAAGTCTTCGTGTTCGGTGTGGATGCGCTGCTCCGTCTCGGCGAAAACGCGCGTCGGCTCCGCGCCGCTGATGAAGCGCATCACATCCAGATCGTGCGGGGCCAGGTCAACGACGACGCCCACATCTCGCACGCGCGGCGGGAACGGCCCTACGCGACGGCACACCATCTGGAAAATTTTCCCCAGTTCACCGGCGGCCAGGTGTTCTTTCAACGCCTGAATGGCCGGGCTGAAACGCACGATGTGGCCGACCATCAGCCGGCGACCCAAAGCCTGCGCGCTCGCAACGAGCGCCTGAGCTTCTTCCACGGTGGCGGCGATGGGCTTTTCGATTAGCACATCCACGCCGGCCGCCATAACGCTGTCTGCCACTTCGCGGTGATAGCGTGTGGGGACGGCAATGGTGGCGATATCCGGCTTTTCGTGTTCCAATAGCGCGCGGTAATCTTCGTAAGCCGGGACGTTATACTTGGCGGCGATTTTTTGGCCCGTGAGCGCGTTGGCATCCGCGACGCCGACGAGCCTGGTTTGGGCGATCTCCGTATAGACGCGCGCGTGATTGCGCCCCATCGCGCCGACGCCGATGACAACGGCTTTTAGCGGCCCGTTCATGCCTGCTCCATAAAGCCGTTGACCGCCGCGACGATGGCTTCCAGATCGGCCTGGGAGAGCGCCGGATGGATGGGCAGCGAGAGCACTTCTTCCGTGGCGCGTTCGGCTTCTGGCAGATGCTGGTTGTAGCCTAACTGCTGCGTGTAATACGTCTGTTGATGAATCGCCACGGGATAGTAGATGCCGGATCCGATCCCGTTGGCCTTGAGGTGTTCTACCAGCGCGTCCCGTCGTCCGTTAGGGACGCGGATGGTGTACTGGTGGAACACGTGCGTATAGCCTTCAGGCGTCACCGGGACGACCACGCCGCGCAGGTGCGCGTTCAAATACTGCGCGTTGGCGATGCGCGCTGCGTTGAAGCGTTCCAACTTCTGAATTTGCGCCAGGCCAATGGCGGCGTGAATGTCGGTCATGCGGAAGTTAAAGCCCAATTCGTCGTGATAATAGCGGCGTCTCATTCCGTGTTGGCGGATGACCTGGCAGTTCTCGGCGATGCGTGCGTCGTTGGTGGTGATCATGCCGCCTTCCGCCGAAGTGATGTTTTTGGTAGGATATAGCGAGAATGTGCCCGTGCCCCACGCGCCGGCGCGTTTGCCGTGCAGCGCAGCGCCATGCGATTGACACGCATCCTCAATGACGATCAGGCCGTGCTTGTCGGCAATGGCTTGAATCGCCTCCATATCTGCCATCAGCCCAAACAAATGCACCGGCAAGATCGCCTTCGTGCGCGGCGTGATGGCGGCTTCGATGTGCACTGGGTCTACGTTGAACGTCGCGGGATCAATATCCACGAACACCGGCTTCGCGCCGGTAAACAAGACGCTGTTCGCCGAGGCAATGAACGTAAACGGCGAGGTGATGACCTCGTCTCCAGTGCCGATGCCATGCGCCAACAACGCCACATGCAACGCCGTCGTCCCGCTGCTGGTAGCGATGGCATACTGCACACCGCACATCGCGGCAAAGGCTTCCTCGAAGGCTTTGACGCGCGGTCCTTGCGCCAACATGCCGGAATCCAAAACCTCAAGAACAGCTTTTTTTTCTTCATCCCCGATCAGGGGTTTCGCAATGGAAATCACTGTGTTTGCCTCCAGATTTCTAATGGTATAGGAAGCATGGCGTGGCAGTTGGGACATTGCGCCAGCATTTTATCGCCTTCCTCGTGGTCAGCCATCAGCCGGTGTCCGCACGCGCACACAAACCCGATCAGCCGCGCCGGATTGCCGACGACCAACCCGTGCGCGGGTACATCCTTGGTGACGACCGCGCCCGCGCCCACCAGCGCCCACTCGCCGATGACGACTTTGGGCAGGATGGTGGCATTCGCGCCGAGCGCCGCCCCGCGCTTGATTAAAATCCGCCCCAACACCCAATCGTCGGCAGCCTTCAGCGAACCATCGGGGTTCACTGCGCGCGGCAGGTTGTCGTTGGTGAAGCACACGTGCGGGCCGACAAAGACGCCATCCTCAATCTCGACGCCGTGGTAAATCGAAACGTAGTTTTGTACCTTGACGTTGTCGCCAATCTGCACGCCAAAATCCACATACACGCCTTTGCCGAGGATGCAATTTTGGCCGATCTGCGCACCTTCGCGCACCTGGCATTGATGCCAGATACTCGTGCCGGGGCCGATGTGCGCCTTGTCCGAAACGTCCGCTGTAGGGTGAATCCTCACGTTATAATGCATATTACGCTCCCTCCTCCAACAACCCCCGTATCCGCGCCGCCACCATCTCAATTGCTACTTCGTTGAAGCCGCCTTCGGGGATGATCACGTCGGCATAACGCTTGCTCGGCTCGACGAACTCCAGGTGCATCGGACGCACCGTCGTCATATATTGTGAGATGACCGAATCGAATGTGCGCCCACGCTCCTGCATATCGCGCTGCAAGCGGCGGATCAGGCGAATGTCCGCGTCGGTGTCAATAAACAACTTGACATCAAACAGCGGGCGCAAATCCGCCTCGGCAAAAATGAGGATGCCTTCCACCAGGATGATCGGCGATGGCTCAGCGTGAATGGTCTCGTTGGTGCGCGCATGGCGGGTGAAATCGTAGACTGGGATTTCGGCCGGCTGGCCGTCGCGCAGCAGTTTGAGGTGCTCGATCATCAGGCTGGTTTCCAACGAGTCCGGGTGATCGAAGTTCATCCTACTGCGTTCCTCAAGTGTCAGGTGGCGCAGATCTTTGTAGTAGGCATCATGAGGAATGTAGGTGATATGCTCGGCGCCAACGCGCTGTAAGATGCTGTTCGCTACGGTGGTTTTGCCGGAGCCTGTGCCGCCTGCTACCCCAATGATAATCGAACGCATAACAACCTCCCAAAAATGGCAAACGTTCAGCTTATGGACGAATCTTCATCCTCTGATTCTATCGTCGGTGGTTCGGGCGTTTTGCGGCGCACGAGGTAATGGCCCAGGATAGCGACGCTCAACACCAACATCCCGATACCCTCCACTGGCGCGCCGGGGTTGTACACCGCCTCGAAACGCGGCAATGCATAACGCGTGATCTGGAGCTGCACGTCATCGGCGGGCAACGAACCGTTGCCTTGCACAGTCGTTTCGGCGAGCAGTTCCCCATCCGAACTGCGATAAACCTGGGCCTGAATGGGCGTGTCATCTTCGCGCAGCAGACTGGTGCGGAAGATGACACCAACCTGTGGGAGCGCAAAATATGCCTCCGGCGTCTCGTCCGTTAACGCGATGCGCAACTCGGCCTGCGGTTCATCGCGCGCCGAAGGCGACAGCGGGAGAACCTGTCCTTGTCCGTTAACCGCCTGCACGACAAGACCGACACTTTGCCCTTTGGGGATCAAGTATAATCCATAATGCTTTGTAAACAATGCTACATTCTGTGGCGGCAGCGTCAATCCGGCGTCCGGTATGGTGATGGGTTCCCCCGGCCACACAATCACATTGGATTGCTTCCAGCCCCATAGTGTTTGCGCGCCCCATCCAGCCAGAACCAGCACGCCGGCCACGCACGACAGCACACGCAACCAGCGACAGGCATAGGCCAGTCCGTTCCATTGCTCGATCACATCGCCCAGGCGGGTTGCCACGAGCAATGCCAGCACGACGAGGAGACCTCGCATCCAGATGGAGGTACGCAGTGTGAGAAACCCAAGCGTTGAAAGGGGGGCGATCCATCCTTTGAGGATGGAGCGTTGTTCGGCGAGCCAGCGTGAGTAGCCGGGGCTGGTGACATTGGAGATGGGCGACTGTGGCAGAAGTACGACAAGGGCCTGGACTATGAGCAGGGCGACCAGGATTTGAATGAGCCTTTTGTCCTCGCCGAGCCACTGCCACACCTTATTGAGTAATTGCTGCGCCCGCATGTGTCCCTTCGTGATTGAGCTACAAAAAAGGCCCCGCTGACTCCGGGGCCGGAGAAGCCACCCTTGGGAATTGAACCCAAAACCTGGCGCTTACGAAGCGTCTGCTCTGCCGATTGAGCTAGGGTGGCGATCACAAGTGTCATTATACTCAGAACTGTATAGATGGCAAGCCGCCAAGCCGCCACGAGCCGCCACGTTATCGCATTTCAAATTTTCTTCCGCCTGATCCCTGAACGTGATAGTCCTGCCGGAGAGTTGACAAAAGTGTTGTTTCTGCTACAATGCTGGTCGCTTGGCCCCATCGTCTAGTGGCCTAGGACGCTGGCCTCTCAAGCCGGAAACAGGGGTTCGAATTCCCTTGGGGCCATCCGCTCAAATCCCCCTCGCACTGTGCGAGGGGGATTTCGTTGTTTATGGGCTGGCTGTGGGGGTGGTAAGGGGGGGCGCGAGCATTTGTTGGTAGAGATATGCCTTCTGCACCCGCGCCAGAGCGGCTAACTCGGCGTCTTCCGCTTCATCGGCTAACCGCGTCGCCTCATCGTATTGGTTCAGCGCTTCTGTGATATTGCCCAGATTGGCGTTGGCCTGAGCGAGGTACAGATACCCCCGCGCCGATTGCGGATTGGCGGCGATGGCGGCCTGGGCGTCGGCCAACACCACCTCGGTCATGTCGAGCGTCAGGTAGATTTGCGCCCGAATGAGCAAGAAGTCCTCGCGGCTCGCGGCGGCAGCCTCGGCGGCGGCAAACGTTGTCGTCGCTTCTGCCTCAAGACCGAGCCGGGCTTGTAGAACGCCTTTGAACGCCAGCAGGTTCACGTCATCGGGCGCAACCACCAGGGCGGCATTCACCTCGTCGAGGGCTGCTGTGTACTCCCCGGTCCGCGCCAATTCTTCCGCCATCTGCTGCCGCTGGAACCGTTCGCGCGTCGCCGCATCCGGGCGTAGAAAGAGCGCATACACGCCCGCGAGCACAACCAGGATCGCCGCAGCAATCAGCAGTGATTTCAGTTGCCGGCGGCGCCGCCCTCTGGATTGCTCGGCGACCCATTGATCTATGAACCACCACCACTGCGCTGCTTCAGGATGGCGCTCCTCGCGCAGGGTATTCAGGGCAGCAATTCCCCCCACCTTGCGCAAAAATGTCCTGGCCTTACGGCGGAATGACGCGGAGATGGTGTCGAAGCGGGCCAGTTCCGCTGAGAGGGGCGCGTCGGCCTGTTTCAACTCGGCGATGACAGTGTCTGCCGCATCAAAAAGAGCCGGTATGTTGCGCGCCTCTTCCGCGCTGTCGTGCTCCAGCTTGCCGATGTGAACTTCCAGTTGTCCAAGCAGCTCGCGCAACTGCGCAGAAGGGGTGGCGCGGAATTCTTTCTGCTGAAACATGGTTCTATTCGTCCGTATCCATGCTGCCGGGCATGACCACGTTGACCACGTCTCCGTGGATATTAATCACGATACGCAATCCCATCAGCCCAAGCCATTGACGGGCATCTTCGGGCAACCCGGCGTCGAGCAGGGTTTTGATGTTCTCTGGCATCTGCCCAATGGATGCATCAACGGCGGCTTTGGTGAAAAGATCATCCTTCCCCAAGAACTGGAGCATCCCCTGCACGACGACTTCCCGGTTTTCGAGCACCCCTTCCTGCATCACGTTGAGCACGTGACGATCTACTTTTTCCGACGGGATATGCCGCAAGAAGCCAGCATCATTGACCACGTAATGTGGCACACCACCGACATAGGCGACGGCAACCGGATTATCCGCTTCATCAACCACCAGCCCTGCAAAAACTGCTACGCGCGCCATACGCGCCTCCTGTCCATTTGCTTTTATGTATGAATAGGATACACTGCGGTCGTTATTATTAACGAACACGCTCTGATTGTTACCGACGGATTGATCACATCACTATCTTACTAAATTTCAAGAGAAACGCCAGTCATCAGGAGGTCACGTTGAACACACAACCGAGCGTCGCCATTGTCACCGATACCGCCGCCAGTATTCCCGAGGCGCTACGCAGTCAATACCACATTGAGGTAGTGCCTTTTTGGGTTAATATGGGCAAAGCTTCGTATCGTTCGGGCATTGATATGGATCCCCAGACCTTCTATGCGCAGCTACGCGCCAATCCCGATATGCCTGTTTCGACCAGCGTGCCGGCTATTCCGGTATTTCTCGAAGCCTATCAGAAGCAAGCCCAGTGGGCCAGGCATATCGTCGCCATTCACGTGGCGGGCAAACAGAGCAGCACGTGTGATACAGCGACCGTCGCCGGGCGGGAAGGCCCTGTGCCGGTGACGATTATTGATACGCAGACGACGGCGATGGGTGAAGGTTTCATTGCCGTGGAGGCCGCGCGCGCGGCGGCGGCAGGGGCTTCGCCGGATGAAGTTGCCGCGAAAGCGCGCGCTGCCATCCCCAACGCTGGCGTGGTCGCCCTGCTGGAAACGGTCAGCTACGCCTTCAAAGGCGGGCGGTTATCCAGTGCAGCTAGCACAGTGGGCAGCCTGCTCAAAATTTGCCCGATGATCCGGGTGCAAAACAACAAGGTGAGTCTGATTGGGCAGGCGCGCCGGCGCAGCAAGGGCATCGCCGCGGTGATCGAGAAAGTCGTGGACGAGGTGCAGGATAATCCTGTCCATCTGGCCGTTCACTACGCCGAGGATGAAACTGAAGGCACGTATGTACTGGAAGAACTAAAAAAGCAGTTGCACTGCATCGAGACATTCTTGCTGCGTGTGCCGATAGAATTGGGGGTTCACGCCGGGCCGGGCGCGCTCGGTGTGGCCTATTATATTGAACGCCAACCTTCCGGCGGGTTTTCCCAACAGTTGGAAAAGCTTTCTGGCTACGCGCGCGGCGCGAAAGAGGCCATTCTCGCGCGGGTGCCGTGGTCGCAGAAGAGCGACGAGGAATAAAGAAGTTGAATACCTTCCGCCCGTTTTGTGTCCGTCTGAGTCTTGCCAGAGCCACCGAGTATGTTATGATCATAGGACTGTTGGCGTGAGACTTTGGACTTTCGGTTATCTTGGAGGCGTAGATGTCGCGTGATGTAGATATTGGTCGTATGGCTTTGATCGCCCTTATGGGGGCGTTGACCTTTGTGCTGACGGCGCTGGTGCGGATTCCAATCCCGGCAACGACCGGGTACGTCCACTTGGGAGATGCGGCCATCACATTCACGGCGTATGCCTTTGGCCCGTGGGTGGCGCTGTTCGCCGGCGGCATCGGGACAGCGATGGCGGACATGCTCGGTTATCCGCAGTGGGCGGTGTTCTCGCTGCTCATCCACGGTGCGCAAGGGCTGGCAATGGGATGGATTGTGCAGAGGCGCATCAACACTCTCACCGTGATCCTATCTGTCAGCATCGGCGCGGCTATCGTCGTCGCGGGCTATTTCGCCGCCGGGACATTTCTGGTCGGCGTCGGCGCTGCCAGCGGGGAACTGCTCCCCAACACTTTGCAAGGCATCAGCGGCGGGGTGATTGGTGTCCCGCTGTATCTGGCTGTGCGCCGCGCTTATCCACCTTTGGAGTCGCGCGCGCGCCGCGCCAGGTAACCGAAAGACAAATAGCGTTGTGAGTAGGGCGAGTAAATAACTCGCCTTTTGTAGCGCGAGTTGCTAACTCGCGCTACAATTTTGCATCACAAGGGAAAAACGTGTGCTTATTGCAGATCATCTGAAATTCGCTTATCCGCCGCTAGGGCCAGATTTGCCCGCCACCGAGGCGCTGCGGGAGGTCACCTTTTCCCTGCAGACCGGGGAGTCTCTGGCGGTGATGGGGGCCAGCGGTAGCGGTAAAAGCACGTTATGCCACGTGTTGGCAGGATTGGCGCCGCGCTACACCAGCGGCGACATCTCCGGCGCTGTGTCTGCGGCAGGATACAATGTCCTTGCCCAGATGCCGCCGACCGGCGCAGTGGGGTTGCTCTTTCAGGACGCCGCCACGCAGCTCTTCAACCCGACGGTCGAGGACGAAGTGGCCTGGGGCCTGGAGGCGCTAGGAATCCCCTCACAGCGCATTGGCGCGCAGGTAGAAGAGGCCCTTGGCCGTTTCGGCCTGCTGAATGTGCGCGCTCGCTCGCCGTGGGCGCTCTCCGGCGGACAGCAGAAACGGTTGGCGTTGGCCGCGGTGTGGGCTATGCGCCCGCGCGTCCTGCTGCTGGATGAACCGCTCGGTGGCCTCGATCCGCAAGGGCGCGCCGAAGTGTTGACAACGCTTTCTACATTGCATTACAGCGGCGTAACGCTGCTGCTGACGACCTTCCGCCCAGAAGCTGCCGCCTTAGCTCCGACGACACTGGTGCTCACTGATGGCGCGGCAAGTCCACCTGCGCCAACCGCCGACGTTTTGCGGGATGAAGCGCGGCTGGTGGAGGCCGGGATTCTTTACCCTCCCCACCTGTGGCCTTCTTTGGCGGCGCGCAGCGCGCCCTCTTCTGCCCCGGCCATCACCGTGCAGGATTTACATTTCGCGTATACCGACGGCTACGCCGCTCTGCACGGCGTCAATGTGGACATCCCACAAGGACAATTCGTTGCCGTCATCGGGCCGAATGGGGCCGGGAAGAGCACACTACTGCGGCACTTCAACGGGCTGCTGCGTCCCACGCGCGGCAAGGTGTATGTCCAGGGCCAGGACGCGGCCAGGCGCAGCACCGGCGACCTGGCCCGTGACGTGGGTTTCCTGTTTCAACGCCCGGAGCAGCAGCTTTTCGCCGCCACGGTGTATGAAGAGGTGGCTTTCGGCGTTCGTCGCCTGCACCTCGCGGATGTGGAAGGGCGTGTAGAACGTGCGCTGGCGCGTTTCGACCTGACCGGGCTGGCGCAGAAGCCGCCGTCCATCTTGAGCTACGGCGCGCAGCGCGCCGTCACACTCGCGTCGTTGGCGGCGCTCGATACGCCCATTCTGGCGCTGGACGAGCCGGCCGTGGGCATTGACGGGCGCGAATGGGCGCGGTTGCTGGCGTGGCTTGCCGAACGGCGAGCTGCCGGTGTGACGCTCATCATTGTCACCCACGAAATGGAGCTGGCGGCCCGCGCCGACCGCGTCGTTGCGTTGGCAGATGGGCGTGTCGTCGCCGATGGGACGCCGGATGAAGTCTTAAGTCGCCCCACCGAGGTGCCACGATGAGTGTGGCGCTCGATTTCTACGTTTACCGGGATTCCTGGCTGCACCGGCTCGATCCCCGCGTTAAGTTGTGGGGGATGCTGCTCGCATTCATTGCCGCGTTTTTGTTGCCATACCTGTGGGCGCAGGGTGTATTTTTGCTCGGGCTGCACCTGCTCCTGCTGATCAATCACATTCCCTGGGCCGTGCTGCGTCGTTTGTGGCGGCAGATGGCGCTGCTGATGGTGTTGATTCTGGTGTTGCAGCCGTTTTTTGTCCCTGCGGGTACTGTGCTCATCGCCTTAGGCCCACTGCGTCTGACCGTTGGCGGCATTGTTGGGGCGGCGCTGCTCGCGGTGCGCGCGCTCGTCATTGCTTTCATCGTCGGCGCGCTGCTCTTCACCACCGACCAACGCGCGCTCGTCCAGGCATTCGTCCGCCTGGGGTTGCCCTATACGTGGGGGCTGACCTTCAGTCTGACATTGCGTTTTCTTCCAGCGATCCAGCAGCTTTTTGTGACGGTGCGAGAAGCGCAAGCCGCGCGCGGATGGGTAGCGGAGGGCAATCTTTTCCGGCGCTTCCGTGATTATCTGCCCGTGCTGGTGGCTGTCATCATTGGCACGCTGCGGATGAGCGACCGGCTGACGCTGGCGCTGGCGGCGCGCGGTCTGGCGTCTGGCGCGCCCCGCACCGTCTGGCGCGATCTGCGGATGCGGACCACGGACTGGGTAACATTCGCCGTCATCACCCTGGCGTTCGGGCTGTTGCTCGTTAGCCGTTAGTCGTCAGCTTTCAAGCCCTTTGCTGCGGGCTAATCGCTGAGTGCTGATTGCCTCCACTAAGGCTTGTGTTATACTCCCACCTATGAGTTACAAAACACTCCTGATTTACAATCCCACTGCTGGCCCTTGGGATATGACGCGCACGCTCAAGCGTTTGGCAGAGTATATGCGCAAGTGCGGCTGGGCGATGGACCTTGTGCAAACGCAGCAACCCGGCGATGCGAGCCATTTTGCCCGACAAGCAGCCCAGAACTCTGTGGACATGGTACTGTTGGCTGGCGGGGATGGCACCATTAACGAGGCCGCCAATGGCCTGATCGGCGCCTCGACGGCGCTCGGCATCGTTCCGGTGGGAACCGGCAACATCCTGGCGCATCAGTTACGTATGCCCATCCTCTCGCTGGCGGCGCCGCTCTATGTGCGTGATGTCGGCGAGGCGCTATGCGCCAGCCGGGTGCAGCGAGTGGACGCTGGCGTCATCAACGACCGTTACTTTGTCTGCTGGGCCGGGCTAGGGCTTGATGCCGAAATCACCGCACACATGGAACCGCGACCGCGTTATGCCAAACGCCTGCGCACTTTGCCTTACATCGTCGCCGGTTTTGCCGTCGCCTCTGAGTTTCGCGGGGTGCGCTCGCGCATTGTGATTGAGGGGCGTACCTTTCGCACGCGCGCGCTGATGGCGTTGGCGAGCAACATTCAGCTTTACGCGGCTTTCTTCAACATTGCGCCCCACGCGCGCATGGATGATGGGCTGCTGGACATCTTCGTCTTCAAGGGCTTGGGCTTTTCCTACATTTTGCGGCACCTGCTGCACCTCTTCAGTGGACAGTATCGCCACGATCCCAAAGTGATGCACGCTCTGGCGCGGACTATGCAGGTACAGACCTCGCCGTCGGTTGCCGTCCAACTCGACGGCGATCCATTCGGCGACACCCCAGCGACCATCGGCATTGAGCCGGGAAAATTGCGCTTGTTGGTTCCGCCGCAAGCGCCGGATAGTCTGTTCAGCAAGCCGCCGGAACAGGTGTTGGGATAGACCACTCATAGTTTTTAGGAGGAATTGCAATGCAACCATTGATGGATTGGGGTATCGCGCTTATTCTGTGGCTTCAGCAGTTTCGCCCGACATTCGATGTGCCGTTCCGAGCATTCACGTTTATGGGCGATGAGTTGTTCTTCTTGCTTTTCTTGCCGCTTGTATACTGGTGTCTGGATCGCCGCACGGGCGCGCGGGTGACGTTGCTTTTCCTCGTCTCCGCTTACGTGAACGCGGTGGCGAAGGAATTCTTCGCTCAGCCGCGCCCGGTACAATACGATACGCGGGTGTGGGCCTACTCCGATGTCGGCGGCTCCGCCGGCCTGCCAAGCGGTCACGCGCAGAATACGCTCGTCGTGTGGGGGTATCTGGCAGCGAAGGTCCGTCGCACCTGGATGTGGATTGTGGCAGGGATATTGATCGTATGCGTGTCACTGTCACGGCTGTACCTCGGCGTCCACTTCCCGCACGACCTGTTCGGCGGCTACATCATCGGCGCGCTCTTGCTCTTTGTCTATTTGCGGTGGGGCGAGCGCGTTGAACAGTGGTTAGCGGGGCTGTCTCTGGGCGCGCAGTTGGCGCTTGTCGCAATCTTCTCCATTCCTTTGATGCTGCTCTTTCCTTCTGAGGACGGCGTTACCGGCGGCGCGACGCTGTTGGGGATGGGCATCGGCTTTGTGGCGCAGGCGCGCTGGATCGGCTTTGAGGCGGATGGTGTCTTGTGGCGGCGCGCGGCGCGTTACGCGCTCGGTGCCGCGGTGATGTTAGGACTGTGGGCCGGGCTGCGCGCGGCATTTTCCGCGCTGGAACCGGCGCTCCTGTTCCGCTTCATCCGCTACACACTGATGGGCTTCTGGGGCGGCGCGGGCGCGCCGTGGGTCTTTGTGCGGTTGGGATTGGCGCCTGGACGTGGACAACGTCAGGCGGCATAAAATGGCTGCCAATAGCGAAGACTTACTCTCGCAGTGTTACTGGCCCGACCTGCCTGCGCGTTACGCGACGGCGTTGCGTGAAGCGGCACACTTCATCCTTGAACGCTGCCCGGATACGCGGGGCATCGTCGTCAGTGGTACGATCTTACGCGGCAACCCTGCGCCTTCAAGCGACCTCGATATTTACGTGATCCGCCGCGAATTGCAGCGGCAGCGCGTGCAGAAGTTCTTCAACGGCGTCCCGGCAGAAATTTTCATTAATCCCGCCGAGAAAGTGCCGGATTACTTTGCCGACGAAGCGCGCGAGGCGCGCCCCATCACCGCCCACATGCTCGGAACCGGTTTCGTCATCCTGGATCGCGATGGTGTGATCGCCGATTTGCAGGCGCGCGCCCGGCACATCCTGCAAACGCCACCCGCGCCGAGTGCCGCGACCCTGACCACGGCGCGCTATATGGCCGCAGCGCGCTACGAAGACGCGACGGACATCGCCACGACGCGCCCGGAGACGGCGCGCATGATCCTCGGACAGGCTGTGCATGAGATGGTCTGTTACCATTTCCTGGCCGATCACCGCTTTGTTCCCCGCGACAAGGACTTGTTGGAGATTTTAAAAACGAGGGATGCTGCATTGGGCGCTTTAGTCCGCCGTTTTTATGGCGCAGCGACGATCGCAGAGGCGCTATCGTTAGCCGAACAGATTGCCGACCGGACGATTGAGACGCGCGGTTTCTTCGAGTGGGAATCCACACCGGAGACTGTAACAGCGTCGTACCCGTGCGTAGTAACGACTTCAGTCGTTCCAAAGGGCGACTGAAGTCGCCACTACGTTGGTTACTTCCACGTCAAGGCTAACCGGCTGCGCGTGTAGCCATTGAGCGAGGTGTATAAAAACGTCTGCCCTTCGATAACGACGACATCAGCGTGCCCCAATCCAATGTTGCCCGGCAGTTCCGCGAGAATGGGATTGCCGGGATATTTTTCCCACGGACCGTCCACATTGCTCGTCACGCTGCGCGCCAACCCCAGACCGAACTGCGTATCGCCGGCGTCGCCGGGGCCGGGGCCGCGGGTTCCTTCGTAGAGCATATAGACGCGACTGCCCACGCGCTGCACCTCGGCGGAACTGATCGTGCGGAAATCGAAATACGGGTCGGTCTGCGGGCCTTTCTCTTCCAGCGGGCCGTACTCCCCCGCGCCCACAAACAGCGGATTGTGCTGGCAGCGGGTCAAACGCTCGCCGGTCGTCGTGACGCTACCGACGTAGCATCCCATCGCCCCCGGGTTTTGCCCCAGGCCGACGAAGACATACAGGCGACCTTCTTCCACGAAGATGCCCGGCGGCCCCCCTGTCAGACATTCGTACTCGTAAGGCACGAAAGGATGCACACGGATGCGCTCTTCCTGACGACACGTGCGTAGCCACAGCTTCCACACGCCCGTGTCGGCGACTTTCTCCGGCGCGCTCCAGACCAGCCCATCCGTGGACCGCCGCAGCCGCACGCGACCGCGGTATTCGTAGGCCAGGAACAGCGTCGCGCCGTTATAGGCCAGGCGCGGATACTGCTGTTGATCGGTATGATCAATCTCCGAGACGCACGGACATGTCTGGCACTCGAACTGGCAAACTAACGGTGTTTCAGCGTGGAAAGTGCGCCCACCGTCCATGCTGCGGTAGATGACGGTACAGCCGGGGAAATCCACGGGATTGCCACAGCGATCCACCGCTCCTGCCGAGACGGCGCTGGCGTGCAAGTAGGACCACAATTCCCCATCGCCCATCACGAGCGTGTCAGATTCGCCCATCGGCAGGCCCGTGTCAACGACATCCACGACAAATTCGGCCTGCCCGTTCCAAAAATCGGCCAGTGTGGGATAGTCGTGCGCGCCGGGCGCTTCCGGGATGACCAGAACGTGCTGCGCCGCGACGTCGGACTCAGGCGCAGAAAGTGCGGGTGTTGTGAGCGTCGTTGTGGCGGTTAAATCAGCAGGCACACGCGGAATTTGTGCGACCGGCGTAGCAGAACGCACGGCGCGCAACGGCGCAAGTTGCGGCGTTGCGACGGCAGTCGGCAGGGGCCGGGGAGCGTGCGCCGTGCGGGTTGGCGTCGCCGTTGGTGTCGCCGTGGGAAGGGCGGTTGCCGTCGCCGTCGGGCTTGGAGTAGGACTGGGCGTGGTGGTGGGGAGGGACGTTGCGGTCACTGCGCGCGTTGGCATCCCCACAGGCGCATCGTAGACCAGCGTGATCTCCTGTGACGAAACCGGGGTACACGCCGGCAGCAATAACGCAACCAACAGCACGGCGTAGATGATCCGCACGCTCACCCCGCCGGCGTAGCTGTTGGTGAAGGCGCCGGCGGTTCGGTCGGGGGTGGCTCCGGCGATGGTGATTCCGTCGGCGTGGGTATGTCGGCGACCGGCGTTGCGGTGGGGGTGGGAACCGGCGTGTCCGTCGGCGTCTCGGTGGGCGGCGGCGACGGTGTGTCCGTCGGCGTGACCGGTTCGGTCGGCTCGCTGGTGGGGGTGAGGGATGGCGTCGGCGTATCGGTGATCTCCGGTGTAGGCGTGTTGGTCGCTTCTGGCGTGGGCGTGGCGGTTATGTCCGGCGTTGGCGTCAGGGTGGGGAAGAAAGTCGGCGTCAGCGTCGGAAGGAGCGTGAAAGTTGGCGGAACAACAATGACCGGCGGCAAATACAAAGCTTGCCCGATGTAGATGTTGTTGTTTACCAGACAGTTGGCTTGAATAATGGCCTCAACCGTCGTGCCGTGACGGGTCGCCAGGCTGTAAAGCGTATCCCCGCGCCGCACGTAGTAGAGAAAACGCCAGCTTGGGGGCGGTCCACAGTGATAGACGACCACCGGTGTGGGCGTCACAAAGGCGACCGCCGGCAGATAGATGATGTCGCCGGGGTATATCTCCGCCGAATTCAGGCAGTTCGCCGCCATCAAGGCCGCGATACTGCTGTTGGCAACCTCGACAAACTGCGCCAACGTCTCGCCCGGTTGCACTTCGTAGGCCAGCCAGCCCGGCGGATAGCTGCAAGGCGTGGAAGACGGTTCAGGCGTCGGCGCATGGGGCGATGCCTGCGGCGTGCCGGGCGCGCCAGGGGGGGCGGGGGCGAGCGTGGGGTACAGCGTCGTCGTCGGCAACTGCTGCGCCACGCGGGTTGGACGCTGCACCATCAGGGTGGCGTCCACCTGCGCCAGAAACACACTCCCCATCACCATAGCCAGGGTGAATGTGCCCGTTACGAGGGCGCTCAAAAGGCGAGGCAATGACCGACTTTCCAATTCTGACCTCGTTATTTTTTCGTCGTGTTGGTGGGCAAGATGAAGTTAAAGATGCTGCCTACATCGGGTTGGCTTTCCACCCAGATGCGCCCGCCATTGGCTTCGACCAATGTCTTCGCCATGGCCATACCGACCCCGGTTTCGCCCATCCCCTGAATGAGTGGCTGGCTCGCGCGATAGAAGCGGCGGAAGACGCGGGGATAATCCTCCGGCGCAATGCCGCCGCCGGTGTCCAGCACCGATATGCGGATGAATTTCCCGCTCTTTGAAGATTCGTCTTCGCGCGCGCTGATGACCACTTCGGTGCCCTGTTTGGAACACAGCGCCGCGTTGGAAACCAGGCGCAGCAAAATCTGGTAGAGGCTGTCGCGGTCGGCGCGCACCGCGGGGAGTTTCGGCGGCAGATCAAGCCGCACGGCCAATTTGCGCTCGCGGAAGCGCGCCGCCAGTCCCATCACCGCCTCTTCGATGATTTCGATGAGGTTAACCGCCTGCGGTGAAATCTCGATCGGGCGGCTATCCGGCGAAGCGGTGCGCACGAGATCGTTCAGCAGGTGGTTCATCTGCTCGATGTTGGCCTTGACCCGTTCGAGGAATTGCTGCTGCATCTCCGTCAAAATTCCGGCCTGTTCGCCCAACAAAAGGTCGGTGTAGCCGGTGATGGAGGTCATAGGAGTGCGGAATTCGTTCGCCAGACCGATGATGGCCTCCTGGCGCTCGGCGTCGCTTTCGGAGGTGCGCAGCGTGATCGCCAGGCCGTCCGGTTGATTATCACGGCCCATCAGCGCCACCAGATCGGCCTCAATGGTAAGCTGCTCGATCGCCAGCGTGAGGTGCGCGCGTTTGATGCTGTTCGGGACATTGCGCGCCAACAGCGCATCTACCGTCTGCGTCCAGCGTGGATCGGGATATGCGCCGTTGATGGGAAAGCCGGTGACGTCGCCGTCGGGCAGGCGCAGCATCTGGCGCGCAACAGCGTCCGCCATCGTGATTTGCCCATCCGCGTTGACGACGACCAGGCCCACGGTCGCGCCGTTTGCGGTCTTGTTATGGTTGGTCAGTTCCTTCTCTGCCGCGGCTAATTTCTCCTGCAAAGCCGCGATCTGCGTTTGTAGATGGTTGCGCGCCTCGGTGGTTGTCTCTAAATCAGTGTTGAGGTTGGCCAGCTTATCGGCAAGATGACCCCGTTCGTGCAGAAGAACTTCCCGATCCCGTGACAACTCCTGGATTTTGCCCTGCAATACTTCCCGTTCTCTAACCAACTCCTGAACTTCTTCTTGCCAGAAGTTGATCTCGGTCTCGGTGACTTCGCTGGCCTTCGACGACAATTCCTGGTTGAGTTGGAGAATTTCCTTTTCTCGCGCCTGAATTTCCAACGTCAGAGCCGCAACCCGGCTGTTGAGCGCCTGAACTTCAGCCTGTGCCTGTCCGAGCGCACTATCCAGCTTTTGGCGATCTGCATCCTGTCCACGCAGGCGCGTCAAAAACGATTGGTCTTGCGTCTGTTTGCGCGCGCGGGCGATGGAAGCAGCAAATAGCGAGGCGACTAATTTTTGGGCGTTGAGCGCCTCTTCTGACCAGGAGGGCTTGCTCTCTGGATTGGCGAGCAGCAGCAATCCGATGGTCTCGTCTCTGTGCGCCAGAGGGATAATGCCCAGCGGCGCTACTTTCTGGATGCCCAGTTTGTTGTACAACGCCGTCAGCCAGAAGGTTTGCGCCGTTGGCTGCACAAACTGCGCGCGCCGTTGCGTGTAAGCCTCGGCCAGAAGGGGGTAGTCCTCAAGGGGCAATGTTGGCGCTTCGATCTGCGCGGCATTCGGCGGGTGCAGCGCCACCACTTTGAGCGCCGGATGATCGCCGTTGGAGCCTAGCGTGATCGCGCAGACATCCACGTCCAGCAGGTGCGCCAGTTTCGACGAGGCGAGAATCAGCGAGGGTTCCAGGTCCCGGGCCGACTCCACGCCTTGCAGTAGTTCGTTCAGTGCGTCGCTATCCAGAGCGGGCTTCTTTTGCGTTTGCGGCGCTGCCAGCCCTGCAATCTGCCGGTACACCAACACCGCGAGCAGCGGCAGTGTGACCAGTGACATCAACCGCAGCCATCCCGAAAAGTGCATCTGTGTATCCGGCCATCGCAGTTGCGCGGTATGTCCCACAAACCAGAAAATGCACATTCCCACTGCCCATTCCCATTCCGGCGGTCGCGCGAGCAAAGTCAGCAGGAGATAGATGAGCAGCAGCGCGAGGGTGAGGACTTCCCAGATTTGTTCAAACAGCCAGCCGTTGAATGCGCGATACGAGGCTTCCCAGGCCGGCCACAAGGCGGCGGTCACGCCGTAAAAGGCTACACTGGCGATCAAAACGATGACGATGATGACCGTCTGCCAGCGCGCCGGGCGCGCGCCCCACAACGCGACCCACATCACCAGCAGCAGGCCGACGAATTCCAGCCACCGCTCAAGAGGGGGCAGAATTTGCGCGGGGTCGAGCAGTCCTGCCGTCCCCAACAGGCCGATGATGATCATTATCGCCCGTCCCGCCAACATACCGCCAATCGCCCACATCCAACGGTGTGGCAGGGCCATCTGCGGCGCGCGCCGCCGGGCGGTCAATGCTGGGAAGAGCGCCTGTTGCAAGGCAAAAAGCGTCACCAGGAAATAAACCAGATCTCCCGGCGGTTGGACGATCAACCGGATGGCCTCATTCAGGACATTCATTGTGCTTATTCTCCCTTTGGAGCCTGTGCCTCGGAAACATGTAACAGGACAAACGATCCTTTAACACTTTGCCCTTCCTTGATTATAGAGCAAAGAGCCGCTGTTGCAAGACGGGGGATGTCATTCATCCGCTATTTATAAAGTAGATTTTTATCAACTAAATCCAGAGGGGAACAATTTGTGGTATAATGGCGTCGTTTATATATGTCTGTCATTGTGCGAAAGTGTCACGTATTGATTACAGAGGAAGAGTCATGGCGCGCTATTGGAAGGTATTCTTTCTAACGTTATTATGTTTGCTTTTTTCATCAGCGGCGCTGGCGGCCCCGGCAGCCAATCCTGGGCCAGACCTGTTCTTGACCAATACCTCCGGCGATTTTGTGTGTTCGGTGCAGATGACGCAGCGGTATCCGTCGCGCTGCCCGGCGTACAGTCCAGGCGCGCGTCAAGTGCGACTGGCCTATCTGCGGTCCACCTTGCCCAACCCGCTGCCTGAGTTAGCCGTTGAGGAAATCGAAGTTCCCGAAGACGCCATCACGCCCTACACCTTCGCCTACATCCGCCCCTTGCCGGCGGCCACCTACCGCCATCCCGAAGAGGCTGCCGCTGGTCTGCCGCCCGTGCGCGAGTTCCTGGCAGGCGATAACTGGGTGAGTGTGCTCGGTGAGGTGGAATACAACGGCCAGCGCTGGTACGAGATCAACGAGGAGGAGTTTGTGCTCGCCGATCACGTTGCCTTGACCCACCCATCGCGGTTCCACGGCGTGCTGCTCACAGAACAGCCGCAGTACCCCTTCGGCTGGATCAACCGCGATGTTAACCCTTCGTCAGTGCCCGGCGGCGCGCCGCGCAAAGAGATTGTCTTCCGGCGCTACGACGTCATCACCATTTTCGCCCAGGAACTGCTCGGCGATAAGTTGTGGTACATGGTCGGGCAAGATCAATGGGTGGAACAGTCCTTCACCTCGCGGGTGGATGTTGACCCGGCCCCGGAGGGCGTTGCGCCCGGCGAAAAGTGGATCGAGGTGAACACCTACGAGCAGACGTTGGCGGCCTACGAAGGCGAGCGCATGGTGTTTGCGACGCTGGTCTCATCGGGTCGCCCCAACACGTGGACGCCTAACGGCTTGCATCGTATTTGGGGCAAGCTTCCCACCACGCCGATGATCAACCGCGACGTGGGGCCGGAGAATCCGGGGTGGTATTACCTGGAGGATGTGCAGTGGACGCAATACTTCGATGGAGCGTTCGCTTTGCACGCGGCCTACTGGCACAACTCCTTTAGCTTCACCCGCAGCCACGGCTGCGTGAATCTGGCGATTCTCGACGCGAAATGGCTCTTCGAGTGGACGACGCCCTACACGCCCGCTGATGCGAAGGTCGTTTACAGCAGCAGCGGTGATCCGGGGACGTGGGTGTGGGTACACAAGACGTCGCCGTTTCCAGGCGAAGAATAAAGTAGGGGTGAGGCATCCGTTCCCATACTTTTTAGGCTCAGAGTGTAGGAAAACCTCAGACCCTGGTCCATCAGAAATCTCGCGGGGGATGCCTCGCTACGAGATGCGGATTGCCGGAATTGCAGCCTGTGGTATAATCTCCTTTGTTATTGGGGCGTGGCCAAGCTGGTAAGGCAATGGACTTTGAATCCATGTATCGCACGTTCGAGTCGTGCCGCCCCAGTCTTATGTTCAGGTTGAAAGATGATGCCGGTGCATCGCACCGGCATCATTGTTTTTCCACTTCGAGCGTCAGCGTTGCCGTTTCCAATCCCGCTGCGAAGGCGGTGAGGGTGATGCTCCCCGGCTCCCGCGTGGACTGGACGATGACCTGCGCCAGCCCGTTGAAGGCTTTGCGCTGCCACGGTTCCACTGGGACGACGATCTGCACCAGCCCCGGATCGCGGTTGAGTTCCTCCCACATGGATTGCTTCCGTAGCCGCCGCCCGGTGACGGCGTAGTCGTTGCGCCCGGCCTTGAGGATGGCGTGAGCGAGGCGGTACGCCTGATGTGGGTCGTCGCGCGGAACGTTCGCCGCCAGCAAATGCCCGTTGACGTAGACGCTTTGATCTTCGACGATGCTTTTGGTGAGCAGGGTGACGGTGGCGTCGGGCGCGAGCGCGGGCAGTTCGAATATCCCGCGCACCACGATGAGCGGGTCCTTGTAGACCTGCCAGTCCGGGTCTTCGTCCTGGAAGGCCGGTTTCCAATCCGTGTCGTCGAATCCGGCGGCAACTTCCGGGCGGTCGGCGAGTTGGTCTACGGCCAATTCTTTGAGGCCCACAATCGGCGCAGTGCTCACGCCTTCGATGAACCGCTCCGCTTCGTGGCTCGAAGGGTCACCGTTGCCCACGCCGATGATCTTCCCAGGCCCGGCCAGCGTGAAGTGAATCTCGTTTTCGGCGGTGGGGACGAGCCACCCTTGCGCGTCGTGGACGTGCACGGCAACGACCGCCACGTCCGCGCCGTCGGCCTGGAGGCGCAGACGATCCGCCGTCAGGTGCAGCGCTGCCGCTTCGCCGGTGGGGGCGACTTCGGCGGTGAGGATGCGCTGTCCCGCTCGATAGCCGTGCGCCAGCAGCGTCCCTGGCGCGTAGGTCACGTGCCATTCGAGATGTCCATTGACCGGCATGGCCTGCCGTCCCAAACTCGCGCCGTTGAGAAAAAGTTCGACTTCTTCGCAATTGCTGTACACCGTCACCGGGATGGTCTCGCCCTCGCGTCCTGGCCAGTTCCAGTGCGTGGCGATGTGCAGCACCGGCGCTTTTCCCCACCACGCCTTGAGGTAGTAGAAGCCATCCTTGGGGAAGCCGCACAGATCGAACAAGCCGAACTGCCCGACGACGACCGGCCAGCCGGTGTTGATCGGTTCGCCGTGATAATCGAAGCCGGTCCAGTAGAACAGGCCCGCGAGGAATGGCCGGGCGGCGTAGAATTGCCAGCCGGATTCGGTCCCCACGTTCTCCGGCATGCGGTTTTCCGGCGCGATGTGCCCGCGTCGCGGGTCGCTCACGTAGACGCCGCGCGTCTGGTGCGTGGTGGTCTCCTCGGTGCCGACGCCGGCCTGCCAGGGGAATCTGGCGTGGTGGGTGTCGATGTCGCCCTGGACGATGTAGTTGTAGCCCATCACCTGGGCCACCATGCCGCTGCCGGTATCCCACCCGCCGCTGCACGCCACGGTGAACGCGCGGGATGGGTCGAGGGTCTGCGCAAAACGCTGCATCGTCGCGGTGATGCGCGCGCCTTTGACGTTGCCCTCGATGGCCCATTCCTCGTTGCCCAGCGACCACAGCACGACCGAGGGGTGGTTGCGGTCGCGCTTGATGAGGCGCTCCAGGCAGCTCAAGTGTTCCGCGTTGCAGCCCATCAGCCGGTTTTCGTCGAGCACCAGCATCCCCAGGCGGTCGCAGGCATCGAGCAGTTCCGGGGTGGGGGGATTGTGCGCGGTGCGGATGGCGTTGCTGCCCATCGCCTGCAACTGCCGGACGCGGTAGGCTTGCAGGGCATCGGGAATGGCCGTGCCAACCCCGGCGTGATCCTGGTGCATGTTGGTGCCCATCAGTTCCACGCGCTCCCCGTTCAGGAAAAAGCCGGCGTCGGGATCGAAGCGTACGGTGCGGATGCCGAAGGACGTCGTGTAGGTATCCACTTCATCCTCACCCACGCACAAGGTCGTGTCGAGCCGGTACAGGTGCGGATCGGCGAGCGACCACAGGCGCGGATTTGCCACGTGATACCGGCTGGCGAATTCCCGCTGCTCGCCGGAACCCAAGACGCAGCGGTGCGCGCCGGAAGCCACGATGCTCCCCGCCGCGTCCACGATGGTCTCGGTCAGATCGAACGTGACGGCTTCCAATCCTTCGTTGATGACCGTCGTGCGTATTGTGATGTCTGCGCCATCGTCGTCGATCTCAGGGGTGACGAACGTGCCGTAGGGAGCGACGTGCAGGGGCGCGGTTTTGGTCAACCAGACGTGACGGTAGATGCCCGCGCCCTCGTAGAACCAGCCTTCCTCCAGCGTCGCGTCAGCGCGCACGGCGACGACGTTGTCGCCGCCGTAGTCCAGGTAATCGCTGATGTCGTACCGAAAGCTGGTGTATCCGCTGTGTTCGTTGCCCACGTAGAAGCCGTTCACCCAGACGATGGCATCGCGGTGGACGCCGTCGAATTCCAGCACAATGCGCCGGCCCAAATCGGAGGCAGGGATGAAGAAGCGCTTGCGATACCAACCCACGCTGTTTTCGGGGAAGGCGCGCCCGATGGCCTTGTAGCCGTGGCTGTGCCCGCCGCGCGCATCGAAGGGCAGCTCGACGCACCAATCGTGGGGCAGGTCGAGGATGCGCCAGCCGCGGTCGTCGAAATTTTTCGCCGCCGGGCCGTCGCCGTAGCCGGTTTTCGTCATGTACGAGAAGTAGCTGGTCCCGTGGTTGAAGTCGCGTTGCGCATCGTAAGCATGGCCCAACGCAAAACGCCAGCCGAAGTCCATCAGAAGTCGTTCACGATTTGCGGTTCTGTGTGCCATCGTCTTCCTCCGTCAAAGGCCCACGAATTGGCCGAAGTACTCAACGCACACCTCTCGCCACAGCCGCGCGTTTTCCAACTGGCGTGTTAGCCGCTCGGTGACGTGGGCGTGACGTTGGGGATCGATATGCGGCTGCAAGTCCTGCCACGTGCGGACCATATCCTCCACGAAGGTGACGCCCGCATCGTAGCGGTGTTGGAGTTCCTCCCAGAGCGTGCGCCCGGATTGCATCCGGTGATCCCACGGCACGTGATGAAACCACAGCAGGTATTTTTCGGGGCAGGTTTCCAGGTTGTCGAATTGCTCGCGCAAGGGGCTGTGATACTGCGCGGTGGCCTGGCTGCCGGTGCTGCTGCGGTCGAAGCCCAGGCCCGCCGCATCGGCCCGGTGATAGTAGACGCAGTTCCAGTCCGGTCGCGGCGCGCTGTCGAAGCCGGGATCAGGCCCGTAGTGGTGACCTTCCTGCATGATGTGATGCAGGCCCAACGGCGTCATATAGTCGATGCAGGCCGGCCACGAACCGAGCATCATCGCCTTCAACGCCTCGACCACCTGCGGGTCGTTCGACCACGTGGCGCGAATCCACTCCTCGGCGATATCGGCCTCGCTGAGTTGGTAATCCCAGGCCAGCCGCCCATAAGCATACCAGTTGGCCTGCGAAAAGTGATGGCCGCACCAGTTGCGATCCGAACCGGTGTTGGCGACGGCGATGATGCACGAGGCGTCGTGCCTGAACACCGAACCGTCCACGATCCTGCCGACCGTCGCCCCCGACCCTTTGGCGTAGGTGTCCGCGTCCAGAATCTCCTTCCACATCCCGCCCAGATAAACCAGGTGAATGGACTGCCCCAGGTATTCCTGCGCGACCTGCAACTCGAGGGCCAGGGGCGTTTGTTCCAACGCGCCGAACAGCGGGTGGAACGGCTCGCGCGGCTGGAAATCGATCGGCCCGTTTTTCGCCTGCACGAAGACGTTTGCGTGAAATTTACCATCCAGCGGGACGAACTCCTTGTAGGCGCACTTGGCGCGGTCGGCATCGACGGTCACGTCGTAGACGAAGGCCCGCCACAGCAGCGTCCCGCCGTGCGGAGCCAGCGCCTCGGCGAGCATGTTCGCGCCGTCGTCGTGATTGGCGCCGTAATCCTGCGGCCCCGGCTGGCCCTCCGAGTTTGCCTTCACCTGAAATCCGCCGAAGTCAGGGATCAGGCGGTAAATCTCATCCACCTTCTCCCGCCACCACGCGGCGACCGCCGGGTCGCGCGGATTGCTCGTTCGCAGGCCGCCCAGCCGGATCGGCGCGGCGAAGAAAGGTGCGAGGTAGACGCGGATGCCATAGGGCCGGAAGACGTCGGCCAGCGCGGCGGCTTTGCGCAGATAATCGGTGGTCAGGCTTTTGGGATTGGCGTTGACGTTGTTCAGGCAGACGCCGTTGAGGCCGATAGAGGCGCAGGCGCGCGCGTAGTCGTGGTAGCGTGGATCGATCCGCTCCGGCAGGTCGTCCCACTGCCACAGCGACTTTCCGGCATAGCCGCGCTCAATCGAACCGTCGAGATTGTCCCAGTGCGCGTGGATCCGCCGGCGAATCCGGGGCCAGCTGGCGATGTCCAGTTCGCCGATGTCCTGGTGCGTCTGAAGCAACCGCAGGAAATGAAAGACGCCGGTCAGGACGGCGGTTTCGGCGTTGCCCGTCACCACGGTCCAGGTGTGTGTCCCTGCTGGATGCGTGCGGATCAGGAATCCTTCCTCGCCCACGGCGTCGCGCTGTGCCTGGGGCAGGGTTACGCCTGCGACCTCAAGCGCATCAGCCGTCCCCACGACCAGCGCGTGACTGTCCGGCGTTTGCGTTGAGAGTGGCATGTCGGCGTCCAACAGCGCCGGCAGCGCCCGCGCCAACTCGCTGCGGATGATCTCCGTGGTCGCACTTTCGCCGAGGACGACCACACTGCCAAGCGCCTTGCGGTACTGCGCCAGCCGTTCGGTGTTGTCCACCCGGCGATAGCGTAGCCAGAGTTCGTATCCGTCTTCGTTTGGGATGTTCATCGTCTGTACTCCTGAACTAACTGCCGCGGCATCTGGGGTTTCCGTGGACGCGATTTCCGGCGCGTTAACGGGTCTTTCCGGTTGACGCTCGCAGGCCGCGAACAAAGCCGCGTTCGCCGCCAGCAGTGCCGCCGCTTGTAGAAACTTGCGCCGTGAAAGGGACATACTTGAATCTACAAAATCGCCGTATCCAAAACCGCCTGCGTGGGCAGAATGCGCACGTCAGCGCGCTGCAACAGGCGTTCCAGCAGACCTTCCAGGTAGGTGCTGCGCAGCGGTCCCCAGCCCTCGCCGTCCAGGCCGTGCGCCGTGTAGAGCAGCCAACCCTCCGGCTGGGTGAACAGCGCCTCCAAACAGCGATCCAGCATCGCTTCAGCGTCCTCCGAAGCCGGTGACGTCAGGCGGGTGGTGTGGCGCGTGGGCATTGGCATAGCCGTTTCCCCTCCAAGCCGAAACGCGCGCACGACTTGCGGCAGCCAGGCATCCAGCTCCGGTGTGGACACGTTGTACGGGAAATTGAACACCGTGCGGCGTGCGTCGAAGCCGGCCAACGACTGCCGGAAAACCTCCAGACACCGCAGGATGTTCTCTTGCGCCTGCGCCAGCGGCATCTCGGCCAGGTTGCTGTGGTCGTAGCCGTGCGGCTGGATGATATGCCCGCGCGCCTGTAATTCATTCCACAGGTCGAACCCGCCAAAAGTCTGCGGGTCATGTTCGTGGAACGTCACCACCACGTTAAATTCGGCGCGCAAGCCAAACCGTTCGTAGATTTCCGCAATTTTGCTGACCGAACGGCTGAACCCGTCATCCCAACTGAGCGTAACGTAATACATAGTGCTCCTTCTTTGCAACTCTCAACGGATTGAACGGATTCAACGGACAAATTTCCGTTAAAATCCGTTGAATCCGTTGAGAGTATCGAACATAGCCGTATGGTTATTCGGCGTTCCAGACGAAGTTGTTTTCCGCGTTGCGCAGGCAGGGCGCGCTCATGTCCCGTGGTGAGAGCCGTGGCTCGGCGACCGGCCACGCGATGCCGATGTCGGGATCGTTCCACAGGACGCCGCGTTCGTGGACCTGGGAATACTCGGCAGTGACCTGGTAAAGCAAGTCCGCCATCTCGCTGACGACGCAGAACCCGTGCGCAAAACCCGGCGGCACGTAGAGCAAGTGGTGGTTGTCTGCCGAGAGCGTCACGCCGACCCACTGCCCATACGTCGGCGAGCCGCGCCGGATGTCCACCGCCACATCGAAGATCTCGCCCGCCGCCACGCTCAAGAGCTTGCCCTGCGCCATCGGGTGCAACTGGTAGTGCAGTCCGCGCAGTACCCCGTGTGCCGAGTGCGAGTGGTTGTGTTGCACGAACACGTCGGGAATCCCGGCCGCGGCAAACTCCGAATGTTTGTAGGTTTCGACGAAAAACCCGCGCGCATCGCCATACACGCGCGGCTCAATGAGGATCACGTCAGGAATTTGTAATCGGGTAAACGTAAAGGGCATTGTGCACTCCTAAAAATGGCAAATGGCAAATGGCAAATGGCAAATGACGAATGGTGAATGTGGAAGTTCGAAAATCCGTTCAAATCCGTTGAATCCGTTGACATTTCTAGCCGCTTTCTGCGCCATAACCGCGCAGCCTGGCCGCCAGCGGATAGAGCAGGTGTAACGGTTGTTCCCACAGGCCCACGCAGCGGATGACCTGCCCGCCGAAGCCGCGTTTGAAGCGATAGACGCCCCACAACTCTTCAGTGCGCTCGGCGAACTGCGCTTCGAGCGTTTCTTCGTCGAAATCGGGAATACCCCACAAGTCGTAGACCGTGCAGCCGCGCGCCTTCGCCCAGCGGATCGCCGTCCATTGCAGTGCGTAAGCCGGCATCTTCTCCCGATGCCGTTCCGACGACGCGCCGTAGAGATACCAGGCTTTGGTCCCCAGCGCGAAGACAACCAGCGCGGCCACCAGTTCACCTTCAACTTCAGCCAACAGCAGTGCTGCGTGCCCTGTGGGCAGAAACAGCTCGAACACCCGCCGGTAGTACGCCTCGCTGTGGATGCCGAATTCGTCACGATTGCCGGTCTCCGTCATCAGTGCGTAGAACGCCGCCGCATCGTCCACCGTGCCTTCGCGGACAGTTACCCCCTTGCGCTCGGCCAGGCGGATGTTATAGCGCGTCTTTGACCGCATGCGCGCCAGGATGACGTCTTCCGCGGGCGCGATATCCACAAGGATCGTGCGTGGTGGCTGGATCGTGCGGGTGACCGCGCGCAGGCCACACGCGTGCAACTGCGCGCGCGCCTCTGGTGTGTCGAGCATCTCCGGCTCCAGCCAGAGTGCCCAGGCCCGGCGACGACGCGCAGCCTGGCGCAATGCGTCAAGCGTGGCGGTGACGGCTTGTGAATCATTCCAGTTCACCAGCGGACCACGAGGAACGTAGGCAATCGTCCCTAGCTTCAGCGGTAGCGCCCGGTACAATACCAGCGCGCCGCCGTTCGTGGTTCTGTCCGTGGTTGTAACGATCTCCCAATCCCACCCGAAGGTCGCTTTGAGGTGCGCCCACCGGCTGGTTTGCAGGATCGTCCCCGCCGGATGCGCAGCGACAAACGCATCCCAGGTTTCCAGCTCGATCACGCTTTCTCCCCCACCACGAGCAGCCCGCCACCGACGCCGCCTTCGAGGACATCTTGCATATATGCGCGCCGCCAGCGCTGTCCCAGCGTCCGCACAGCCCAAAGCCGGACGAGCTTTTGATAGCCGAGTTTGCGCAGGCGTGGAGAAGCCAGCCAGCGGTAGTACGGCCGGCCATTGAATAGCGCATCATTTGGATGAATCCCGTAAGTCGCGTTGGCGCGATCCCATAGCGCCTCTACCTCGGAGGGAATGTAGTACCGGGTAGAGCGCAGCCACAGGCCGGCCAGCTCAAGCCTCTTGCCCCACTGAGTGGGGGTGAGATACCGATGATGTTCCAGGTGTTTGTCGACGGCAGCAGCGTAAGTCTCCGCCCCTGTGCGATCTCCGGCAGCATCTCGCTCACGGTACCCCGCCAGCAACCGGCGGAACATATCGCTCGGCACAGTGGCAAGGAAGCGTCCACCCGGTTTCAGCACGCGCGCGACTTCACGCAGCACCGGATCGAGATTGGGGATGTGTTCGAGCACGGAGTTGCTGAAGACAGTGCCGAAGCTCGCGTCGGGATAGGGCATCGCGTCGCCGCGCGCCAATTGGACATAGCGGTACGCGCCCGAGGCCGGCGCTTTGCGCACCTGGCTCAGCCACGGATCGAAGCCGGCCTCGACGGGCGCTTCGCCCGCGAAGAGCACCTGTGCGATGAGGCCGTCGCCGCATCCCAGGTCGAGCACAGGGCGGGGGAACGTCTCCGCCGCCAGCACGCGCAGCTCAATCGCCCGCCACAACGCCACCGGCGGCGCGAACCAATATTGTTCCAGGGCCAAGGTCAAATAATCACGATTTGGATCGGGCATAAGGGCAACCTCCACGGCTCACCTTTTGTAGCACGAACGGCGGATTTTACAAATGGATGCAGGATGCAAGAGGCAGGAAAGGTGCGGGATTTGGCATTTTGCTTTACAAATCTGTTATCCAACGTACCATGAGGTCAACTTACATTCCCAGGAGCGTTGATGACTGAGATCGCCGATTACGATAGTCCGTGGAAAGAGGCATTGGAAGTGTACTTCCCGGAGTTTCTGGCATTGTGCTTTCCAGAAGTGCACGCTGGGATTGACTGGGCGCGCGGACATGAGTTCCTGGACAAGGAACTCCAACAGATCACCCGTGACGCCGAATTGGGACGGCGCTTAGCCGATAAACTCGTCAAAGTATGGCTTGATGACGGCAGTGAGACGTGGCTGTTGGTGCACATCGAAGTACAAGGGCAAACAGACCCGGCGTTCGCCCAGCGCATGTACATCTACCAGTATCGCATCTTCGACCATTACGCCCGTGAGGTCGTCAGTCTCGCGGTGTTGGGTGACGAAACTGCAAGTTGGCGGCCCTCATCTTTTGGTTATACACGCTGGGGCTGTGAGTTGCGCTTTCGATTTCCGGTGGTCAAGCTGCTGGATTACTGGCAAACCTGGTCTGTGCTAGAGGAAAGCGTCAATCCGTTTGCCGTGGTGATTATGGCGCATCTTCAGGCCCAGGCTACGCGGTGCGACGATGCAGAACGCAAGGCATGGAAATGGACTTTGATCCGGCAATTGTACGAGCGTGGTTACGCGCGACAGGATATCCTCCAACTGTTCCGGTTCATTGATTGGTTGATGGCGCTACCACAGGAATTGGAGCAAGCGTTATGGCAGGATATCCAGGCGTATGAGGAGGCAAAGCGTATGACGTATGTGACAAGTGTAGAGCGATTTGGGATTCAAAAAGGGCTTGAGCAAGGGCTTGAACAAGGGCTTGAGCAAGGCTTGCAACAGGGACAAATTATGCGGGGGCGCGAAGCCATTCTTGATGTTCTGGAGACGCGCTTTGGGAGCGCGCCGCGAGATATAACGCGCCGCGTCAACCAGATTGCGGATGTAGCGTTGCTCAAACGGTTGCTCCGCCAGGCGATTCTCGTGGCATCGTCAGTCGAGTTTGCGCGATTGTTGACCGATACACTATCTACAGAGTAGAACGCCGCGCATACCTCTCTATGCACATCGGAATAGATTTGCGACTGCACGCCTACGCGCCCGGCGGGATTTCGCGGTACGCGCGACATCTGGCCCAGGCGTTGCCGCCTCTGCTGGCGTCGGAGACACTGACGTTGGTGCAGCACCGACGCGAATCCGATCCTATGGACGTGCCGGGCGCGCGCGTCTGTCGCGCGTGGACACCCCCGCATCATCGCCTGGAACGGTGGGCGCTCGGCGCGGAATTGTTCCCACTCAAGCTCGATCTGTTCCACAGTACCGACTTCATCCCTCCGGCCTGGGGCGCGCGACGTATGGTCATCACCGTGCACGATCTCAATTTCCTCTACTACCCGCAGTATCTCACCGCCGACGCCCGCCGCTATTACAACGACCAGATCGCCTGGGCCGTAACCCGCGCGGACGCGATCCTGGCCGATTCGCACGCCACCCAGCGCGATCTGGAACGGCTGCTGCACGTCGATCCGGTGCGGATCACGGTGACGCATCTCGCCGCCGAAGCTTATTTCCGTCCGCTGCCGCCGGAAGAGACGCAGATTGTGCTGGCGCGTTACGGGCTGGAACCCGGCTACCTGCTTTTCGTGGGGACTTGGGAACCGCGCAAGAATCTTCCGGGGTTGTTGGAGGCGCTGGCGCAGCTCCACGCGCGCGGGGAAAAGCGCGTCCTGGTGATTGCCGGGCGACCTGGCTGGCTCTACGATGAGATTTTCACGCGCGTAAAAGCTCTGCATCTGGAACCGTGGGTGCGTTTCATTGAGCAAGTTCCCGGCGCGGATTTGGTTGCGCTCTACAACGGCGCGGTGCTGCTGGCAATGCCCTCGTTCTACGAGGGATTTGGGCTGCCCGCGCTGGAAGCCCTGCAATGCGGGACGCCCGTCGTTGTCGCCGACCGGGCCAGTTTGCCGGAGGTCGTCGGTATTGCCGGGCTGCTCATTGATCCCGACGATCCCAGCACGATTGCCGATGCCTGCTGGCGCATCATCCACGATGCGGCGTTGCGTGTGCGTTTACAGATGGAGGGGCAAGAGCAAGTGCGGAACTTCACCTGGGAAGAAACCGCGCGCCGGACGTTTGAGGTTTACCGGCGCGTCTTGCACGACTTATAGCGTCTTGACGAAATTGTCCTCTGCTTTCCCGTTTTTGCTTTCTTCGAGGAGCGCATTGAGTCCCCCGACGTGGTAGAGTGTGTGACTCAATAAAAACAAAGCCACCCCAAACTTTGTCGCGCCTGCCCACCCGAAGGGCTTGTTTTCAGCGTCGAAGTCCATTTCGGACAGCCATTTTTCGGTTTTAACCTGCAATTCGTCAATACCTGCCAGGATATCGCTTTGCGATGGCCAGTCTTCTTCTTGCGCGGCCTCCCAGTTCCCGTCAAAAGGTTTTCCCCCGGCGAGCAGAACTGTGGATTCATCTTCAAGATAGTATGTGGTGGCTTTCAAGATGTGAAACGCGATGCGGACCGGAACAATAATCCCTTTTCCAGTATGAAGCCAGGCATCGTCATCGAAATCCCTGACGATCCCCGCAAACGTCCGCCAGGTATGCGCGTATTGCTTGATAACCTCGTCTCTCACTTCTCACTTCTCATTTCTAATTTATAGCGCGCCAACGGCGTATACTCCGCCCCGGAAGACTTGAGCACGCTGCGTAAGAAAATTATCTCTTTAGCCAGCACCTCGCCTAGCGCCCCCACGTCCGTCCGGCGGATGGCCTCTCCTATAGCCTGTTCGTCCTCGCGTGAGGCGCGCTGACGGATGCGGCCCAACGTCAGATGCGGGGAAAAACGGCGGTCTTCGGGTTGAAAACCAATGCTCGCCATCGCCTCATTGACGGCGCGGTGCAGCAACGTCAACTGCCCGGTCGGTTCGTCCAGCCCCACCCAGATGACGCGCGGGCGATTCGCGTTAGGGAAAGCGCCAAGCCCCTGAACATTGAACGTAAATGGGCGCACGTTGCGCGCGACGGCAGCCAGCGCCGCTTCGATGGGTTTCTGGCGATCAGGCACAATATCCCCCAGAAAAAACAGCGTCAGGTGGATGTTAGCAGGATTCACCCACGACACCGCCTGCTCTGGACTTGCGCGGCGCAATGTGCGTTGGATAGCGGACAGTTTTTCCGTCATAACAGGGGAAAGCGGCAAAGCAATAAACGTGCGCAGTGTCTCCGGTTGCGCCATACTCCCTCCCAATCCCGGCTGAAAACTGATGGCTGAAGGCTGACAGCTAATCTAACGCGCTACAAAATCGGGGACGGGCGCGATGTAGAGCCGGTTGGCGGCGATCATATACAGCACGTGCGGGTTCTCGTTGACCGCCAGCGCCTCCAACTGCCGCAACGTTTCGCCCGGCAAGCGGAACTGGTGCGTGAATTTTCCGCGCTTGTCGAGGACGAGGATGCGCTCGCGCTGCGGGTCGCCCAGATAAATCAAGCCCTCTTCGTCGGACTCGACGACCAGCACCAACGGCTTCGCGTTGGGGTCCGGCAGATTGCTGACTTTGAAGGATGGGTCTTCCGCCCCGCCAAAGTAAGCGTCAATTGTCCCATCGCCCATCAACAGATAAACCCGTCCATCAATTCCCACATCTAAAACTTCCGAGAGATGCGGCGCAACACTGGGGGCGAAGTAGCCTCGCGCCGTTTCGTAGATCCCGTTGACCGGCTCATAAGTGAGAATTTGATTGTCCTGACGCTGTACCAGGTACAACTTTTCCCCGAAAGTCCCCATAATCGTTACCATGCCCGGCCCCAGATTCCCCTGCAGACGCTGCCGGGTGATGCTGCCAGGACCGAGAGCCGGTTCATAGATGTAAACAGCCCCGCCATCACTGTAGATGAAAACCGCGCCGTCGGGATAACTGCCGCCCGGCTCCACCCACGCCAGGTCAACGAGATGGTTGACGACTTCCCCGAAGAAAGTTTGACCGCGCTTGAGAATTGGTGTGGGAACGTCAGTGGTCAAAGTGAGACCGTCGGCCTGCAACGGCAACCCGACTACCTCGTCGGCGGCCGTATTGAGGATGTAGACCCACGACCCGGCAACGAGCAGGCGGCGTGGCGTGGGCGCGATACCCAGATCCAGTTGCAGCCTGGCGTCGAGCACCGCGGCGCTCTGCAAAGCGTCGAGGGCGTCCTGCGCCTCTTCTTTCAAGGCTGCCGCTTCGGTATTTTGGCGCTCCAACGTGACGATGTGCGAACTCAATTCCAGCAACGCGTTCCAATCCTCAGGCGATTGGCTGTTGAAGGCTTTTTCACGCAGAATGCGCGCCTCCACGATGTATTCCTCCACCCGCGCGTGCCCGCCGGATTCAAAGTACACGGTCACGGTGACAAACAGCGCCAGCAGTAATAACCCAAGCACAAGTCCACCCATCACCGTTGATTTTTCCGCCGGCGCGAGCGGCGTCTGCCGCGTTTTGACGCCCCGCACCTTGCCGGGCAGCAGCGTGCGCAGCGCGCGGCGCACGCGTGCGCCTTCCACCGTCGCTTTGCGCTCGCGGTAACGCTCGGCGCTCTTCTTGGGGATAAGCCACTTCAACCATTCACACACCGGCGGCAATTTGAGCTTGGGCAGCGTGAACGCAGGTCGCGCGACCGGGGCCGGCGTCTCGCTCGGCGCTTCGGTGTGATGCTCCGGTTGCTTTTCGAGAACCGCCGGAAGCAGAACGGCCGGCTGTACCTTAGGCTGTGGCTTCGGCGGGACGGCGACCTGGGATGGCGGCGGCGCGGCGCTGGGCAGCGGTTGCGGCGCTGGCGGCGCAGTGACGGGAACGGCGCTCACGGGCGCAACCGCTGGCGTGGGTTTGCGGAAAAGCTGCGCCTTCCGCCGGGCCGGCGGCTGCGGTTGAGTTGGCGGCTCCGGCAACAGGCGAATCATGACAAAACTGCCCGATGCCTGGTTCCCTGCCATCGCCTGGGTGATGGAATCAACAATGTCTTCGGGATCGGGGGCGTCCAGTATCTCGCGCCAGCGCTCGCGGGTTTGCGATTCCACGGCGGGCGTGGTGCCCAAAAGCACGGTACACCCTTCTTCCACCGTGGCATAACCAATGTGGATGGACGGCGGCAGCGCCCCGCCCAGGGGAATCAAAAGCCGGTTGCGGATCGGGAAAGACTCCACCGTGTGATCGGGATGGTGGACAAACGCATACGCCGCCCCAATCTGCCCGATGAAAATCTCTTCCCCGGCAAAAACGACACAGGTAATGCTCCCCGAACACTTGGAGCCAGGCGTAGCCTCGGCGTTGGCGTGGACGAGATGGCGATTGGCCTCCGCGAGCGCGCGCCGTATCCGCGCCACAATGCTCCCCGACGACGACCAATAGGTACTCGCCGCCAGAGCGCGGATTTCGCGGCTGCGGTGGGATAGCGGCGGCGAGAGGTCCACCAGAATGGCAAGCTGTTCTCCGGCGCTGTCGGCCATCCCCGGCGGCGCGGTCGCCGTCATGGCCTCCGGCGCGGGATGCTGGCTGCGCCGCCCCTCTTGAAAACGCAGGATTTCACTGTGACGTTGCATACTTTGTAATCAGTGATTGGTAAACAGGGACTGATAATCAGGCATACCAGAAAAGTTCAACGTGCTGTTGCGTACTTTTTACGACAAGTGTAAGGGGCAAGGAGGATTCTGTCAAGCGCAAATTACAAAAGTGAACCTCACCACTCCCCCCGCAACTGCTCCTCCACCTCCCCGAAATCCGCGCGCGAGGTCATATCCAACGACAGCGGCGTCACAGACACCATCCGCGCCACCCGCAGCGCCCACACATCGGAATCCGGCTCGCCTAGATGTGGATCGGCGCGCACCGTGTAGCCGGGGCGACCGCTGCCGTTTTTGCGGTCCGGTTCCAGCGGCAGGAAGTAGCGTTGGCGCGACAGGCGGGTGAGCCGCCACGCAGTCTCCGGCGTCGCGGTGTCCGGCACGTTGACGTTGAGCACACTCACGTCGTAGGGCATGGCGCGGTCGAGCATTCGCCGCGCGAAGAGCGCCGTGAAGTGCTGCGCCGCTGTATAATCTTTCGCCTCGCCACCCGTCAGATGCTCGGCGACCGTCATTTCCAACGAGACGGCCAGCGCCGGGACGCCGAAAGCCGCCGCTTCCAACGCCGCGCCCACCGTGCCGGAGATAGTGATTTCGGTACTGACGTTCTCGCCGAAGTTGATCCCCGCAACGAGCAACGCCGGTTGGCGCGGAATCAACTCCAACATCGCGTGGACGACGCACAAGGCCGGCGTCGCATCCACGCTGTAAGCGCGCACCACTTGCCCGCCGTAGATTTCGCGCTGCTGCGCGGTCCATTCGCCCGTCACCGTGCGCGGCATCGAGCGCCCCGCCGCCGACCACTGGCGATCCGGCGCGACGACCAGCACTTCGCCGAACGGCGCGACGGCTTCGACGGCGGCCCACAGCCCTTCGGACTCCACACCATCATCGTTTGTCACCACAATGAGCGGTTTTTCCATCCTATACCTCAAACTCAAGATCAACCACGCGCTGCTCGGCCATCGCCCGGTCGGCGCTGAAGCCGATGAGATGCCCGGCGACGGAATCCTCGATCTGCGTGGTAGAGAGCGATGCCGCTTCGCCACGCATCACGCGCACAAAATCTGCCACCAGGCGCATATCCCCGCCGCCGTGCCCGCCGAACGCGCCGTGCATATCGCCGCCGGTCGTAAGATCCACCACGTCTTCGGTATACTCGTGACCCGGTCGTGGATCAATGTGGCGGATGACGAAGCGCCCATCCTCAAAAACGCCCTGAATCTCGCCGCGCGTCCCGATGAGATGCATTGCGCGCGACGGTCTGGATGTCCCGCCGATCATATTGTGCGTCGCCGTCGTCCCATCCGCGAACTCAATCACGAGGGATTGGTGATCCACCACCTCCATCTCGCACCTCCACACGCAACGCCCGTAGGGATTGTCCGTCTCCAGCGAGTGAATTTTCTGCTCAATGGTCGGGTTGGGGATATGTTCCAGACTGTCCCACACGTAGAAACTCCAGCGGTCGGGATGGTCAATGTAGTGCTTGCGCGCGGAATAGAGACACTCCGCCTCGAGGGGACAGTCCACCAGACAGCGGGTTCCGGCGTTGGCGGGTGCCTTTTCCGGGCGGAACTGGAAATTGCTGCCGAAGCTGGCGACGCTGCGCGGACGCACGCCGCTCTTCATCCACGCGATGAGATCAAGGTCGTGGCAGCACTTCGCCATCAACATCGAAGCGTGGCTGACGCTCGGCTTGCTCCACTTGCCTCGGATGTAGCCCACGGCCATGTGATGGTAGGAGACGTGCTCGATGGTTTGCACGTTAAACACGTCGCCAATGACCCCATTTGCCACTTGCTGGCGGATGGCAGCATAGAACGGCGTGTAGCGCAGCACGTGGCAGATGATGACCTTGCGGTCGTAGCGTTTCGCCGTTCGCACCAGGTCCCACATCTCTGCCTCAAAGGTGGCGAAGGGCTTTTCGAGCAGCATATCGTATCCGGCCGCCAGCAGCGGCAGCGACGTCGGCACGTGTTGGTGATCCATCGTCCCGTTGATGACCACATCGGCAAATTGCGGTCTGGCCGCAACCTCTTCGGCGGTCTCGAAGCACTGCGCTGGCGACAGGCCGTATATCTCAGCGGCCAGCGCGCGGCGCAGCGGATTGGGATCCGCCGCGCCGACGATACGCAGTTCATCGGGATGCGTCTGTGCGTATGAAGCGTACAACAGCGAGCGATGCCCCACCCCCACGATGATCGCGGTGAGCGGACGAGCGACCTGTGTAGATAGCGATTGAGTCATACACCTACTCCTTCACCAGGTTAAAAATAAAATCGCCGCTGTGATACCAGCGGCGATTTTTCCCTTCACAATGACCTAATCAGCCTTTCACTCAGTAGGGCGGGTGGGAGTCGAACCCACACGTCCGTCAGGACAGAGGATTTTAAGTCCACGGCGTCTGCCATTTCGCCACCGCCCCATATTTGAAAAAACGGGCATCACCGTTTGATGCCCGCCGCTGATGATTGTGATGGGAAAAAGGCGACGGTCGGATTTGAACCGACGAATGGGGGTTTTGCAGACCCTTGCCTTACCACTTGGCTACGTCGCCAAGAAAAAGAGCGGGCTAAGGGATTCGAACCCTTGACCTTCTCCTTGGCAAGGAGACATTCTACCGCTGAACTAAGCCCGCATACATCACGGATTATACTACACTTGAAAATTTTGGCAAGTCTGGAAAGGCTGCTATAATAGAGGTGTAGCACCTTGCAAAGCCAATATCGGCCAGGGGAGCCTGAGATGCAGGCTGAGAGGGTATCCGTCTGATACCGACCCTAGAACCTGATCTGGATCATACCAGCGGAGGGAGGCGCGCCCGTTCATCACATCCCTGCACAAGCCTCCTGGCTGGCAGGGATGTTTTTTGTCAACGGATTGAACGGATTTGAACGGATTTTTCTTGTCAGCAGATCGAGCAGATTAAGCAGATTTACCTATCTTTAATCTGCCAAATCCGCTTAATCTGCTGACCAATAATGGGAGGTAGTGTGCGGATTGTAATCTTTGCCAACGGCGTCATCGCGGATCCTGCCGCCGAAGCTGCCCGGTGGGTGAGGGCCGGCGATTGCGTCGTCGCGGCGGACGGGGGGACGCGGCACGCGCTGGCAGCCGGACTCATGCCCGCGCACGTCATCGGCGACCTGGATTCGCTGTCGCCGGATCAGCGTGCACGTCTCGAAGCCGCCGGAACGATGCTGCATGCTCACCCGCCCGCCAAGGACGAGACCGATCTGGAACTGGCGCTCACGTGGGCGGCGGCGCAGTCGGATGTGACGGAGATCGTCATCCTGGGCGCGCTCGGCGGGCGGCCCGATCAGGCACTCGCCAACCTGCTGCTGCTCGCGTTGCCCGCGCTGACAGGCCGGACGGTCATCATCGCCGACGGCGCGTGGGTTGTCCGCTGCCTGCGCGGCGGCGAGACGGCGACCTTTCACGGCCAATCCGGCGACACACTCTCACTCATCCCGCTCGGCGGCGACGCGGTCGGCGTCACGATGGGGGGGCTGGCCTACCCGCTGCGCAACGAGACGCTGCACTTCGGCCTGGGGCGCGGCGTCAGCAACGAGTTCGTCGGCGAGACGGCAACCGTCTCCCTGCAAACCGGCTTGCTTTGGTGTTTACAT
>Ga0208197_1000666_pt1 | contig 40275 bp, 66 predicted proteins | sample AD_JPNNA4_MetaG_FD_184444 | JGI IMG/M metagenome (GOLD analysis project Ga0208197, IMG submission 184444) | Active sludge microbial communities of municipal wastewater-treating anaerobic digesters from Japan - AD_JPNNA4_MetaG (SPAdes) (version 2) | ecosystem: Engineered > Bioreactor > Anaerobic...
GGTAATTCGCACCTCGAGTTAGTGCTAGGGTGTGGGTGGTTGGCATAGTGAAATCGAGCGCCAGCCTGCGGGATGCCATGCCGGTGACGGCGGCATTTATCGATCAGCTACGGGATGCCTTCGGGGCCGAGGCGATCAATCGGCAGATCAAGGCCGGCATCAATGGCGCGGAAACATTCTTCGCCGCCGAAAACGGTGTCGAGATCGGATCGCGACCGGCGTCTGGTGTATCAATCAACATGCGCGAGGCGGCCATCTCGTCGTTTGCTCGGAATGTCCGCTGATGAAACTCGATGTAAAAGTGTCTGGAATGAACGAGACGCGGCTGGCCCTGGCTGGCCTATCCAGAAAAATCCCGGTCATTGTCAAACGGGCGCTGAATGATGCGGCCTATCTCGGCTCTAAAACGACTGCCGAAGAGATCGGCAAGGTCTTCGACCGCCCGACGCCATGGGTAAAAGGTGGCGTCCGCTATGTAAAAGCCCGCGACAACAAGCTCGAAGCATCGATCGACCTCGATAAATGGGGCAACAAAACCGCTGTTTCGGTCGATATGGTGCTGGCCGCCGAGATATTTGGCGGTCAACGCCGCCTGAAACGCCACGAACGGGCGCTACAGAGCCTTCGCGTCCTGCCGCCGGGCTATGCCATCGTACCGGGCGCCGCCGCCAAGATCGACGCCTTCGGCAACATGGCCGCCAGCCAGATCAGGCAGATCCTTTCATGGTTCGGCGCGGCCCAGATGACATCAGGCTACAGCGGCAACATGACCGACCGCCGGAAGGCCTCGCTGGCCAAGGGAAGCCGCCGCACCGGCGCGGTCGGCTTCGAATACTTCGCCGTCGCCCCGGGCCAGCGCCGCCAGTTCGCCCGGTCGAACGGCAAGAGCGGCAGCCATGCCATGCAGCCTGGCATTTACCAGCGGGTATTCCTCGGTCACGGCACCGCCATTCGCCCGGTGATGATTTTTATCAAGGTCCCGAGCTATAAGAAGCGCCTCGACTTCTACGGCATCGTCGAACGCGCCGCGCTCCCTGAGTTCGACCGCGCCTTCACGGCCTACACCGACCAGTTCATTCGGGAGCGCGGCCTGTGAGCTACATCAATTACGACGACGTCGTCGACCAGCTGCAAGTCGGCGGCCTGCGCCTCGACACCGTCAAGACATCGCGCGGCGGCATCACCGTCGGCCAGCTGGTTGTCGACAGCACCTCGCCGGTTCGCTGCGAGACCGAGGCCAGCAAGGAAAAGCGCGGCTGGTACTGGATCAGCGTCGTGCAGTTCCCCGACGCCGATGGCCGCCTCGAAGACTACCTCATCGGCTCCTACGGCATCTATCACGGCAACGACAACGGCAAGCAGAACCTCAAGCTCAAGCGCGATGGCCGGCCGTCACTCAGCCCGGCCGAGCGCGACGCCATGCGCACCCGCCTCGAAGCCCAGGCCAAGCGGGCCAAGGCCCTGCGCGCTGCCGAAGCCAAGAAGGCCGCCCAGGAAGCCGAGCGCTGCTGGCGCCTCTACGTGCCGACTGGCCAGTCCGACTACCTCAAGCGCAAGGGCGTCCATGCCTTCGGCCTGCGCTACTCGCCATCCGGCAACGGCACCCTGGCCATCCCCATGCAGCGCGATGGCCGTGTCGTCGGCCTGCAGATCATTCGGGGCGCCGAGCGCGGCAACAAGCTCGAAAAGCAATATTGGCCAGCCGGCATGGACAAAGTCGGCGCCTACCACCTGATCGGCGGCATACCCCGCGGCCTGGTCCTCGTCGCCGAAGGCTACGCCACCGCCGCCAGCCTGCACATGGCCACCGGCCTGCCCGTTGCCGTCGCCTTCGATGCCGGATCGATCATGCCGGTCGTCGCCGACCTCGCCAAAAAATACCGCACCAGCAAGATCCTGATCTGCGCCGACGACGACTACCTGACCCCCGGAAATCCCGGCGTCGAAGCCGCCCGCCTCGCCGCCACCGCCCACCGCGCCGGCTGGTGCCAGCCCGAATTCGCCGAAGAGCGCAGCACCACCAAAAAAGGCCCGACCGACTACAACGACCTGCACGCCATCGAAGGCCTGCACATTGTTACAGCACAGATCGAAGCCGCCCTCCGGCAACACGGTTTTTCCCTGCCGGCCGCGCCGGAGAGCCTTCCCGGGGGGCAGGGGGAAGCCAGCAAGGCCATTCTCTCCGGGCTACTCAGCGTCGACGAAGCCTGCGACCGCTTCGCCCTGATCTACGGCGGCAAAGGCACGCTGTTCGATCACCAGGAACACCTGCTCGTCCCTAAATCGGATGTGATGGACATCATCCCCGACCACGGCTGGCGGGAATGGAAACTGCGCAGCGACCGCAAGGTCGTCCGCCTCTCCGAAGTCGGCTTCGACCCGGCCGGCACCGACAAAAACATCCGCTGCAACCTCTGGGGCGGCTGGCCGACCGATCCGAAAGAGGGCGACTGCACCCAGCTCCTGCTGCTCCTTCGCTCGCTCATGCAGTCCGAAGCCAACAACCCCGACCTCTACACCTGGGTACTGCGCTGGCTGGCCTACCCCATCCAGCACCCAGGCGCCAAGATGCGCACCGCCCTGATCTTCCATGGCCTGCAGGGCACTGGGAAAAACCTCTTTTTCGAAACCATCATGGCCATCTACGGCGAATACGGCCGCATCATCGACCAGGCCGCCATCGAATCCCAGTTCAACGACTGGGCCAGCCGCAAGCTCTTCATGATCGCCGACGAAGTCGTCGCCCGCCAGGAGCTCTACCACGTCAAGAACAAGCTCAAATCCTTCGTCACCGGCGAATGGATACGCATCAACCCCAAAACCGTCGCCGCCCACGACGAAAAAAACCACTGCAACATCGTCTACCTCTCCAACGAGACCCAGCCGCTCCCCATCGACTCCGACGACCGCCGCCACTTCGTCGTCTGGACCCCGGCCAAGCTCGAAGAAGAAAACTACCACGCCGTCCGCGACGAGCTGCGCAACGGCGGCCGCGAAGCCCTCCACCACTACCTGCTCAACCTCGACCTCGGCGACTTCGACGAACACACCAAGCCGCCGATGACCCAGGCCAAGGCCGACCTCATCGCCGTCAGCGCCGGCAATGCCCAGCGCTTCGTCAGCGAATGGCTGGCTGGCGACATCTACTTCGACGGCCGTCGGCTGCCCGTCTGCCCATGCGGCTCATCCGACCTCTACACTGCCTACCTCAAATGGTGCCGCGACAACGGCGTCCGCAACCCCCGCGAATCCAACCAGTTCGCCAGCGAAATCGCCAAGCTCCCCGGCTGGTGGCGTGGTCTCAAGGACCGCCTGGAGAACCTCCACGACCCGCGCAGCGCCAAACGCTGGCGCTTCATCATCCCATCGGCTGACGTACTCAACGCCGGCGCCCGCCTGCCCGGCGCCACCGACTACCGGAAAACCGCCGAAGAAACCGACACCCACTGGCTCGGCGCCTGTTTTTTCGCCTTCCGCGAAGCCCTCGGAGTCCAACAATGACCGAACACCGAACACCGCCCGAACACCGCACCGAACAGGCCGAAACCCGCGCCAATAGGGCAACCGAACAGGCGAACGGGCTATTGTGCGTGTACACGCGAAAAACAACATCACCTCACGTACACGCCACCCGGGAAAACCCACGCGCACAAAAATCCCGCGTGTACACGTATTCCGGTGTACGCCTGTTCGGTTGCCCTGTTCATGCGGGTTTGCGGGTGTTCGCCCCGGTGTTCGGGCGGTGTTCGGCGTTCGCCACGCGCCCGCTCATTCCTTTCCTGTCTTCCAGAAAGGAAAAAAGATGAAAGAAGCCGCCACCCTCGGCAAAAAAGACTTTGCCGAACTTCTCGGCCTGCAGCCGTCCTACATCACCGCCCTGATCAAGGCCGGCCGCGTCGTGCTCGACGGCGAAGGGCGCCACGCCCGCGTCCGGGTCGCCGAATCGCTTGCCCTCATCGAATCAACCACCGCCGGACGCTTCGATGTTGCCCGCCGGCACGCCGCAGCGCGTCGCCAGACGCCGACTGCTGCCGCGTCCGGGGCATCGCCGCGGTCAACGCCGGAAAACGCCCCAAAACGCGATTCTGAAAGCCGGCCCGACGAAAAAGACGAAAAACTCGTCGACGCCAAAACCCGCAAGGAATCCGCCCAGGCCGATCAGGAAGAAATGAAGGCGGCCCAGATGGCCGGCAACCTGATCGCCCGCGACGACGTCGACGCCGCCATGAAATTTCTCGGCGCCGCCGTCCGCGCCGCCATGGAAGTCTTCCCCGACCAGACCGCACCGCTCGTCGTCGCCACCGTCGACCTCAACGAAACCCACGCCACCCTGACCGAAGCCTGCCGCAACGTGCTGGCCGACATCGGGGCGGCCATCCAGCGGCAACAGTCCGCCCTGGCCGAGCGCCTCTGACATGCGCCCGCTGCCGCTCAACCAGACCCACTGCCTCGAAGTCCTGGCCACCGCGCTCGCCCCGCGGCGCGCCCTGACCGTCAGCCAGTGGTCCGACGCCCACCGCGAGTTGTCCGGCAAGCAGGCCGGAGAGCGGGGCCGCTGGCGGACGGCGCGCAACCCCATCCTGCGCGAGATCATGGACGCCATGTCGGCATCCAGCCGCGTCACCGACATCTGGGTCATCAAGTCCTCGCAGGTCGGCGTCACCGAGGCGACCGTCAATTTCCTCGGCTACACCATGGACCACGCCCCGGCCCCGGTCATGGTCCTCATGCCAACCCTCGATAGCCGCGACGCCTGGAAGGCCCAGAAACTCAACCCGCTGCTCCAGGAAACGCCGGTCATCCGCGATCTGCTCGGCGGCCAGCGCTCGCGCGATGCTGCCAACTCCAAGGACATGATCGATTTTCCCGGCGGCGTGCTATTCCTGGCCGGCGGCAACAGCCCCAACAGCTACGCCCAGCGCTCCGTCCGCTTTCTGATCATGGACGATCTCGACCGCTTCCCGCCCGAAGTCGGCGAGGAGGGTGACCCCGTCGCCCTGGCCAAGGGCCGCACCAAAGCCTTCGCCCGCGCCAAGCGCCTGTTCATCAGCACGCCGACCGTGAAGGGCATGAGCCTGATCGAACGCGGCCATGCCACCTCGGACCAGCGGCGCTACCACATCCCCTGTCCGCATTGCGGCCACTACCAGCCGCTTGAATGGGGCGGGCCGGAAGCCGCGCACGGCATCAAGTACCTCGCCACCGAAACCGGCCTCACCGCCTGGTATGTCTGCGTCGCCTGCTCGGGCGAAATCCACGAACACCACAAGCCGGCCTTCCTCGCTGCCGGCCGCTGGATCGCCACCCACCCCGAGCGCAGCACCCGCGGCTATCACATCAGCGCCCTCTACGCCCCGATCGGCCTCGGCCCCAGCTGGCGCGAGCTGGTCGAAGAATGGAAAGTCGCCGTCAAGTCGCCCGGCACCCTGCGCACCTTCGTCAATACCCACCTCGGCGAATGCTGGGAAGAGCAGGGCGACCAGATCGAACCGGTCGGCCTGCTCGCCCGCCTCGAAGACTACGACGAAAAATCCAGAAGCCTGGCCCGCACCGGCGGCGTCGACGTCCAGAAAGACCGCCTCGAAGCCAGCATCGTCGATTGGGACGCTGGCGAAGAAGCCTGGGTCATGGAACACCTCATCATCCCCGGCGACACCGCCCAGCCCGAAGTCTGGGGCCGTCTCGACGAAGAGCTCAGCCACTGGGCCCCGGAATTCGTCGCCATCGACTCCGGCTACAACACCAGCATGGTCTATGCCTTCGTCGAAAAACGCCGCTGGGCCGTCGCCGTCAAGGGCCGGTCCGGAGGTGGCGTGCCCATCGTCGAAGACGAGAAAGCCCGCCGCCAGCGCCTGCGCCGCCAGCGCAAAAAAGGCATCACCGTCCATCTGGTCGGCGACGACCAGGCCAAGGCCCTGATCTACTCCCGCCTCAAGATCACCGAGCCCGGTCCCGGCTACATCCACTTTCCAAACGACCCAAGCTTCGACGACGAATACTTCGCCCAGCTGACCGCCGAAAAACTGGTCACCAAGATGCGCGGCACCCGGCCCTACGTCGAATGGGTGCAGACCCGGCCGCGCAACGAAACTCTCGACTGCCTGAAATACAACCTCGCAGCCCTGAGACTGTCCGGCATCGACCTCAAGCTGCGCGCCGCCCGTCAGTACCATCGCCTGGAAGAAACCCCGCCGCCGGTCCCGGCCATGACCATTGCCCAGCCCGATCCGCTGCCGTCCTCGGCTGCCGCCGCCTGGGAAGCCATGATGCGCGCCCGCAAGGAAGCTCGGCGTGGCTGACGACCTGCGCGAGATCATCGATATCGCCCGGCACAGCATGCCCGACGTGCCGGACGAAACATGGTCTCGCCTCGAGCAGATCATCCGCCTCAACTTCGGCGCCCAGCGCGCCTACATCGCCAGCCAGAAAAAAGGCCGTCACCTGGCCCTGCTCGAAAGTGCCGGCGAAGAAGACGCCAACAAGATCGCCAGTATGCTCGGGGTCACCGTGCAGCACGCCCGCCGCCTGAAAAAGCTGAGGCAATAGCCGCCGGCCTCCCCGGCGAACATTTTTTGCCTATTTTCTTCCCCCCGGCGCGCCCACACTGCGCCCATGAACGAACCCACCACCTTTCGTGCCGGCGACTCGGCCAGCTGGTCTGAGTCGCTTTCCGATTACCCGGCCAGTGCCGGCTGGTCGCTCAAGTACCGGCTGATCTGGCCGTCCGGAAGCGGGGTCAACCTGACCGCCACCCCGGCCGGCGACGATTTCGAAATCAATCTCGATTCGGCCAATACATCCGCCTGGCAGCCCGGCCAGGCCACCCTGGTCAGCTGGGTCGAGAAGGCCCCTGCTGAGCGCATCACCGTCGGCCAAAAAATCGTCACCATCCTGCCCGACCTGACCCAGGCCGTCACCCACGACGGGCGCAGCGCCAACAAGCAGGCCCTCGATGCCGCCGAAGCCGCCCTCGCCGAATACCTCAAGGGCGGCAAGGCCACCGTCGCCGAATACGAAATCGCCGGGCGCCGCATCAAGTTCCGCGACGCCGACCAGATCATTGCCCTGATCAACCACTACAAACCCCTCGTCGCCCGCGAAAACGCTGCCCTTGCCCTGCTGCAGGGTGGCGGCATGCCGGGCCGCGTCTATTACCGGGGCTGACATGCGCCTGCTCGACCGCTTCTTCAAGCCTAAAGAAACCGCCGCCGACCGCGCCGAATGGCTCAATACCACCGTCCGCAACGTCGCCATCTCGGTGCAGACCCAGAACCTCGCCGCCCTGCGCACCGCCTCGCGCAGCTTCGCCGCCGCCGAAACCCCGGCCTGGGTCGATAGCTGGCCCAGCTCGTCGGCCTCGATCAATGACGACCTGTCCCGCCAGCTGCCCACCCTGCGCTCCCGCGCCCGCGCCATGTCGCGCAACGACGAATGGGCTATCGGCTACATGCTGCGCCTCGACGATGGCGTCCTCGGCGAAAACGGCATCCCCCTGCAGATGCGCCTCAAGAAACGCGACGGCTCATCCGACACCGACACCAACGCCCGCCTCGAAGCCGCCTTCTACGACTGGGGCCGTGACTGCGAAGTCTCCGGACTCACCTGGCGCGAAGTCGAAAGCCTGGCCCTGGCTGCCGGCCCGGAGGACGGCGAACTGCTCTTCCGCTTCCGCAAGGGCCGGGGCAAGTACGGAATCCAGATCCAGCTGCTCGATCCGGCGCTGATCGATGTTGCCCTGCACCGCGACTGGCAGGGCAACCGCGTCCGCATGGGCATCGAAATCGACGACGACGGCCGGCCGCTGGCCTACTGGATCAACGCCGTCAAGAAGGGTGACGAACAGGGCGACGTGTTCACCGTTGGCCGCCATGTGCGCATCCCCGCCCGCGAGATCCGCCACTGCTTCCTCAAACGCCACGTCACCCAGTTGCGCGGCTACCCCTGGCTATCCGGTGGCGCCCGCCGCCTATGGATGCTGCACGACTTCGAAGAAGCCGCCGCCGTCGCCAGTTCCAACGCCGCCAAGCGCCAGGGATTCTTCACCAGCCTCGAAGGCGATGCCCCTCCGGGCTTTGGTGACACCATCATTTCCAGCGTGCTCGAGGCCGCCAAGGCCGCCGGCAAGGTGCTCACCGCCGAAGAAGTACAGGCCATCACCTCGGCTGCCGAAAAATACGCCACCACCATGCCCGGCCAGTTCGACACCCTGCCGCACGGCTACGACTTCAAGGCCTACGAATCCAAGTGGCCCGATGTCTCGGCCGATGGCTACGTCAAGCAGCAGCTGCGCGGCTGGGCCGCCGCCCGTGGCATGTCCTACGCCACCCTCGGCAACGACATGGAAGCCGTCAACTTCTCGTCGGGCCGCATCGGCATCGGCGGCGAGCGCGAACAGTTCAAACGCATCCAGGGCATCATCGTCAGCTGGCTGCACGAGCAGGTCATGGCCGAGATCATGCCCTACCTGGTACTCGGCACGCCCCGCCTCGATCCCAACAAGGTCGCCGTCTATCAAGCCGCCGTCACCTGGCAACCGCGCCGCTGGCCGGGCATCGATCCGGTCAAGGAAGCCGCCGCCAACGAGACCAACATCAAGAATCGCCTGACCAGCCGCCGCCGCATCATCCTCGAACGCGGCGAAGACCCCGATGAAGTGTTCGCCGAAATCGAAGCCGAAGAAGCCATCTTCGGCGCCCCGGATGCTGCCGCCACACCCAGCGACCCCAACGCCGGCGACCCGCCACCCGCCGAAGCGGCGGCCTGACGAACATTTTTTGCCTAGTTTTAGAACCCCGACAAACCGAGACTGCAACCCATGCAAAAGGAAACCCGACAATTCAGAACCCTGGAGTTCCGCGCCGCCAATGTTGACGCGGCTGGCCGCATACCAGTCGTCTGTTCGACTGATGCCGTCGTCACCGTATCGGATGGCCCCGAGGTTCTTGTTCACGAGCCTGCCGCCGTTGATATGACCCGGGCACCGTTCCCGATCATCGTTACTCACCAGGGAAATCAGATCAACATCGGCATCGTCGAAGACATTGCGATTGGCAATGGCGAAATGCGCGGCTTTGCCCGTTTCGGCGAACGCCCTGAGGCTGTCGCCTACGCCCGGGACGTGATGAATCAGATCATCCGCAGCGTGAGCGTCGGGTATCAGCGGGTAAAGGGATATATCCGTCCGGACAATGTCCTGATAACCACCCGCTGGATGCCGACCCATGTCGCCATGGTTGCCGAGCCCGCCGATACCGGCGCCGGGTTTTATCGAGCAGCCAGTGAAGTGGAAACCTCATTTGAACTGGTTGCCTGTCCAGATCAGCAATCAGCAACCGAAACACAATCTCGCTCCAGCGTGATTGACCTCGATGCCCCAGCCGCTGGGGAATCACAACCCTCCAAAGGAGAACGCAGCATGACTCAAGTAGTCGACACCCCGGCGGCCACCACCACCGCCAACGTTCAAGTCACCGGCCCGGACCCGATCGTCGCCGAGCGCAGCCGCGTTCGTGACATCGCCGCCATCGGCCGCCAGTTCAACATGGTCGAGCTGGCCGACCAGCACGCCGAATCCGGCACCTCGTCCGACGCCTTCCGCGCACTGGTCCTCTCCAAGCTCAAGGACAACGGCCAGTTGCGCGTCGCCGAATCGCCGGAAATCGGCCTGTCGGAAAACGAAGTACAGTCCTACTCGTTCTGCCGCGCCTTCCTGGCCGCCCAGGACCCGCTCAACGCCGCCAAGATCGCGCCGTTCGAGATGGAATGCTCGCGCGCCGCCCAGGACAAGCGCGACACTTCCGACGCCCGCGTCAAGGAACGCGAAGCCGCCATCACCCTGCCGTCCGACGTGCTCGGCCGCGGCATGGTCGTGCACCAGAAAGACGCCGCCGGCGTCGTGCGCAGCCTGCTGCAACTGGTCTCCCGCTCCAGCGCTGCCACCCAGGCCTACTTCCGTGACCTGATGGCCGGCACGCCGACCGCTGGCGGCAACGTCGTCGCCACCGAACTGCTCGGCTCCAGCTTCATCGACCTCCTGCGCAATTCGATGATCCTCGACCGCCTGGGCGTCACCGTCCTCAACGACCTCAGCGGCAACATCGCCATCCCCAGCCAGACCGGCGCGGCCACGTCCTACTGGGTGGCTGAAGGCGGCGCCCCGACCGAGACGCAACAGACCATCGGCCAGGTGCCCTTGACACCGAAAACCATCGGCGCCTTCACCGACTTCACCCGCCGCCTGCTGCTGCAAGCTTCTATCGCGGTCGAACTCTTCGTCCGCATGGACCTCGCCCGCGTCCTCGCCCTCGGCCTGCAGGACGGCGCCTTCAACGGCACCGGCGCCAGCAATCAGCCGGCCGGCCTGGCCAACATCGCCGGCATCGGCTCGGTCGCCATGGGCACCAACGGCGGCGCCCCGACCTACGACATGGCTGTCGATCTGGAAACCGCCGTGTCCAACGCCAACGCCGACATCGGCAACCTGGCCTATGTCACCAACTCCAAGGTCCGCGGCAAGCTGCGCAAGACGCAGGTGTTCACCGGCACCAACGGTGCCCCGGTGTGGACCTCCGGCCGTGAGCGCGGCATCGGCGAAGTGCTCGGCTACGACGCCTACGTCACCAACACCGTCCCCTCCAACTTGACCAAGGGCTCAGCCTCCGGCATCTGCTCGGCCGCCTTCTTCGGCAACTGGTCCGACCTGGTCATGGGCCTGTGGGGCGGCGTCGATCTGATGCTCGACCCGTATGCCAACGCCACCAGCGGCGGCAAGCGCGTCATCGCCCTGCAGGATGTCGATTTCAACGTCCGCAACGTCGCCTCCTTCGCCGTCGTCAAGGACATCCTGACCACCTGATAACCCGGCCCGCGACTGTGACAAGACCCGGCCTCAACCGAGGCCGGGCCAGCAGGACCGGGCCATCGGAGACCCCCATGAAAATCCTCATCATCGAAGCCACCCAGGTCGTATTCAACCCCGACATCGGCGGCGAACACGTCGCCTCCGGCGAAATCGTCGACGTGCCCAAGGACCAGGCCGGCAAGCTCACTCAGGCCAACCGCGCCCTCTACGTCAACAAGGCCGACGACAGCTACAAGGACGGCCGCTTCACCGCCCCGGCCGACATGCTCAAGGCCGCTGAAGCCATGACCAAGGCCAAGGCCAAAGGCAAGAAAGCCACCGAGCCAGTCGCCCCGGCATCCGACGACCAGGGCGCCGAAACCCCGGCCGCCTGACGGCCAAAAACCAAGGCCCCCGGGCCTTTTTTGCTTTGCAACGGAGCCCTCCATGAAATCACTTCGAAACCATCTGCTTGCCTTTGTCGTGGCCTTCGGCCTCGTCGCTGGCGGCTTTCTGTCGGCCACTGTCGCCCATGCCGACGCCCTCAGCAACTACGGCGAAAACAAGGTCATGGATGCCCTCTTGCGCGGCCAGTCGCTGGGCGCCCCGGCCACCATGTACATGGGCCTCGCCACCGACACCTGCACCGATGCCGGAGCAGGGACCGAACCATCAGGCGGCGCCTATGCCCGTGTCGCCGTGACCAGTTCGCTGGCCAACTGGGCCGGCACCCAATCGGCCGGCAGCACCACGGCCTCCACCGGCACCAACGGCACGACCAGCAATAACGCCGTTATCGCCTGGCCGGCCTCGGCCGCCGCCTGGGGCAACCTGCAGAGCGTCCGCTGGTACGACGCCGCCTCGGCCGGTAATTCGTGGATCTGCATCAACCTGGCCTCCGCCCTCAACGTCTCCGGCGCTGGATTCACCGTGCAATTCACCGCCGGCCAGTTGCAGTTCCAGATCGACAACTAACATGACCCCGGCCCAGCAATCAGCGCTCGAAGCCATCGCCGGGCGCGGCCTGACGGCTGACGAGATGGCGGCGATTGAACCGCATCTGGCATCGCGCAATGACGGCGCTATTGCTGCGCTGCTGCCGGCTGCGGTCAACGTCGTATCAACCCCGATTGGCGTGGGAACCATCCTCGCCGTTATGGCGCCGAGTGGCGGGGATTTCCTCAATGGGCTGGAAGGGATGGCCGCCTCCGACGCCAACGTCAAATGGTCTCTGAAACTGATCGAGCGCGGAGAATTCGACATCGGCCACCCGGTAACACGGATGCAGCTTTCTGCTTTCGCTCAGGCCAATCCAGCGCTTTCCCCGGCCATTTCCGCGCTGCTGGCGGTTGCCGAGCGCACCGAGCCGGTATCGATAAACGCTGTTTCTGACGCACTGAACCGGATCAACTGACATGCCAACCCCCATCACCCGAAACAATATCGGCTCACCGGTTACGGTTACGACGGCCAACGCCATCGCCAATAACGCCTATGCCAATTCGGCCGACAAGCTGCGCATCAACAACACAGGCGGCGCGATGGTTGCCGATTTTCGCCTGACTGGCCTGAGTTTTGGCTCCGCTCCGGTCGCCGGTATCGTCCAGATTGTTGCAGTCGACCGCGACTTTTCCGGCAACCCCGGGCCGACTCCTGCATCCTCCATGGTCGGCCGCGTCTATTCCGGGTCGCCTTCTCCTTCGGCCGGCAATGCGTCGACCGGCTGGATAGTGTCGTGGGAGAGAATTCCGATTTCGGCCGATGCCGACTACTGGTTGTTCAACAACGGCACCGGCCAGCAAATCAGCGCCGGCTGTACCCTGACGGCACAGCCTTGGTCGCCCGGCGCTTAAATGTCGTTCGATCTCGCCGATTGGCTATATCCGGACGCCACACGGGAGCGTCAGCCGCAGGGCAAACTTGAGCTTGACGAGGCGTCGCCGCTCGCTCGCGGCCTGTATTGTTATTACGACCCGCTTATCAATAGGTTGGTCAATGACGCCGGCGTCACCTCGTCAGTCAATAACGGCCAGCGCGTCATCGGTACGCGCGGTCAGGCGCACGCGCGGATTGATGGCTATGCGTCGAATATTTCGCAGGTTTTGGTCCCGGGATTCCCAGCGTCGACGAGTGACTTTACGTTGGTCACGCTCTGCTCGGTAAACCAGAGCAACGCCAGCGCATACCAGGTCGTGAGTACGGCGCAGTCGGTAAATGCCATCGGCGCAGCAATCGAAACCGGCGATGGCACCACCAAAGGCCGCATCCGGGGCCGCGCCTATATCGGTGGCACGCGCTATGTCGGTGGATCGTTCGTCATTCTCGACGACGACATGCACCTGCTGGCCTTCCGCCAGCGCTATAACGTTGAGCAGGCACTCTTTGTCGACGGGGTGAAAGACTCGGTAACCGGGGCATGGACCGGCCCTGGTATCGGCTTCAGCTACTGCGGCGCCTATGCCATAGCGCCATATCAAAAGATCGGCCTCAACCTCTGGTACAACCGGGCGCTCACGGACGGCGAACTTCGGGCGCTGGCTGACAACCCGTGGCAATTGTTCCGCCCTCGGTCGCTGGGGATATTCGTCCCGGTGGCGGCCGGCGGGGGATCAACGCTCAACGCATCAGCGTCGGGTAGCGATGTGGCCAGCGGATCGGCCTCGCTCTCGGCACAAGTCGCCCTGGCCTCGGTCGGCGTCTCAACCGCTGGCGGCTCGGCAGCACTGGCCGCCTCGGTGCCTATCAGTGCCGTTGGCCTGTCTGTTGCATCCGGATCGGCCATACCATCGGCAACGGTAACTATCTCGGCATCCGGTTTGGCTCAAGCCGCCGGCCAGGCTGGTTTGTCGGCTTCGGTGCTGGCTCAAGCCGCCGGGGCGGCGCTGGCGTCAGGAAATGCCACACTGGCCGCGCAACTCAACGCGCTGGCTACCGGCGCCGCACAAGCCGGCGGAACGGCCAACCTGAGCGGCGGCGCAGCGGGTTCGCTGTCGGCGTCCGGAGCGGCCATCGCTGCCGGTACTGCCGTGCTGTCGGTTACGGTCGGCTTGCAGGCTGCCGGCTCGGCACTGGCCAGCGGTACGGCTACCGGCTCGGCCAATGCTCCGGGGCAGGTATCGGCGGCAGGCGGGGCAGCGGCTGGTGGCTCGGCGGTGGCTTCGGTCACTGCCAGCATCACCGCGGCTGGCTTTGTCCAGGCCATGGGCGCCGGCCAATTGACGATCAGCATCAACCTGGCTGCCTTCGGCGCCGCCCTGTCGTCTGGCTCGGCCAACCTCAGCCAGCCCGGCTCAGGCCTTGAGCCCGACCCCAAATTCATCATCCGCGCCGCTGCCAGAAATTACCTGATCAAGGCCGGGCCGAGAAACTACACCATCAACAGGCGGTCATCATGAGCCAGCGCGTCAAAGACCCATCCGAGGTCATCACCGTCACCTTCGATTTTTCAGCCTTGGCCACCTCGGTCGCCAACCCGGCAATCAGCTGCACGGTCGTTGCCGGCCAGGTCGATGCCACCGCCCAGGCCATGATCTCCGGCACGCCGCAGATCGCCGGCACCACCGTCCTGCAGCGCATCATCGGCGGCCAGCATGGCAACACCTACAAGTTGCGCTGCCAGATCGATGATGCCGACGGCGAGCGCTGGGTCGTCGCCGATACCCTGCTCGTGCAAACCTGTTGACGGCCGCCCGGCGAACATTTTTTGCCTAGTTTTTCCACCCCCGAAAATCCATCCTTCGGGTCATGGATTTCGCCGCCGACCTGCCCAGCTTCTTCTCCGACTTCGCCGTTGATGTAACCGTCAACGGCGTCCCGGCGCGCGGCATTTTCGACGACGCTTTCGGCGCCGCCTTCGGCGGCATGATCGACGGCAGCGGGCCGATGCTCCGCCTGCCGTCCTCGGTCTCCGCCGTCCGCGGCCAGCCGGTGGTCATCGATGGCCGCAGCTACGTCATCACCGGCGTCGAGCCGGACGGCACCGGCCTCACCACCCTGCGGCTGGATATCGCATGAGCCACGTCCGCAGCCAGATCCGCGCCGCCTTCGTGGCCCGCCTGACCGGGCTGGCCACTACCGGCGCCGCCGTCTTCGGCCAGCGTACCCGGCCCAATACCGATGTGCTTCCCTACCTCAAGGTGTGGATCGGCGACGACAGCGGCGAGCTGCTCAATGCCACCGACGACCGGGACGAGGAGCGCACCGCCGACCTGGTCATCGAAAGCTACGCCAAGGACAGCGGCGACATGGAAGACCGTCTCGACCAGATCGCCCTCGAAGTGCAGCAACAGATCGCCACAACCGTCGATCTCACCTTCGGCGGCCTGGTCAAGATGCTCGGCGCCCCGCGCATCGAACCGGACGTTGACGACAGCCTGGAAAAACCCTGCGGCGTCAATCGCATCACCTACCCCATCACCTATTTCATTGCCGGTACCAACCCGGCCGTCGCCCTCTAGGAGCCCAGCATGACCATTCACACCAATTCCGGCCTCAAGCTCTTCATGGAGTCGGCCATCGCCGCACCGATCACCATCACCGCCATCACCAAGGCCGCTCCCGGCGTCTTCTCCGCCGTCGGCCACCCCCTGGTCAACGGCGACTTCGTGCTGCTTGAAATCCAGGGCATGGTCGAGCTACACGGCTACTTGATGAAAGTGGTCAACGTCAGCGCCGGCGTCTTCGGCGTGGCCGACGTCGACGGCACCACCGGCATCGATACCACCCTGTTCTCGACCTTCGCCAGCGGCACCGCCAAAAAGGTCACGCTCGGCACCTCGATTACCGGTGTCCAGGACTTCAGCTTTACCGGCGGCGATATCAAGACAAACGACAGCACCACGGTGCACGATCTCAACGATACCCAGATCGTCGTCGGCGCCTCAGCCCAGTCGGCCGACATGGTCATGCAGTGGGACCCGTCATCGCCCGCCCAGAAAGCCATGATCACCGCCTTCAAGACACGCGCCAACAAAGGCTTCCGTGTCGTCTGGCCGGATGGCGTCAGCACCCTCTGGTATGGCACCGTCGGCTACACCGGCGCCCCTGGCGGTGGCAAGCAGGCCATTACCACCAGCCCGGCCAAGATCACCATGCTGGGTGGCCTGACCATTCTGGCGGCCTGATCGTGCGCCAGATAAACGCCGAATCGATCTCCCGTTCCCGCCGCTCGGTCATCGAGCTGGGCCGTCACAAGATCACCATCGAACGGCCGACGCCGTGGGATGTGGTGATGTCCCAGGGGGCCGGCGTCAAGGCCGATGTCGTCTGGGCGGCCGGCTTTGTCGTCGGCTGGGACCTGCAGGAAATCGACCTGGTTCCCGGTGGCCTGCCCGAGCCTGTGGTCTTCGACGGCGCGGCCTTTGGCGCCTGGATCAAGGATTACCCGGATTTATGGCAGCCCCTGGTCAAGGGCGTGATCGATGCCTACCAGGCCTATGAACAGGTACTCGCCGACCGGGGAAACGTCTAAAGGCCTGGCTGTCGGTCTGCCGGCGGCCAGCACCACCGCCGCCGCCGCCGCCAGTCGAATTTCAAGCTTCCATCCAGGCCTGGAAGCTGATGGGAGGAATGGACTTCGCCGCGTTGGACTGGGTCATCGAGATCATCGGCGCCCGGGATATCGAGTTACTGATTCATGACCTGACGATCATCCGAGACAACACATGAGCCAAAATAAAGTCGGCATCACCCTGACCGCCAGCGACGAGACGAAAAAAGCCTTCGACTCGGTCAATAAGAGCCTGAGCGACCTGTCGGCCAAGTCGGCTCAGTCTGGTCAGGCGACAGCTGCGGCGCTCGGTGGCATGTCGGGAAGCACCAAGTATGCCATCCAGAACGCCAGCTACCAGATCAGCGATTTCGTCGTTCAGGTCCAGGGCGGCACGGCCGCCTCTCGGGCGCTGGGTCAGCAGTTGCCCCAGTTGCTCGCCGGGTTCGGTGCGCTGGGAGCCGTCGCTGGCATCGTCGCCAGCTTTGCCCCGCAGATCGTCGAGTTTTTCAAATCGGGCGATGAAGTCAAGCCGTTTTCGGCTGCCCTGAGCGATCTCGATGGCGCCCTCGGCGGCATCGCCGAAACCTCACGGCAGTTCGACATGACGCCGGTTTTCAAGCAGTTCAACGCCTCGAACCAGGCAGCCCGCGAAGGCCAGGTTTCGCTCCTCGAATATCGCAAGGCCCTGGCCGATGTGACCGCCCAGGCGGCCGAAGTATCGATTGGCAGCCAGCTCAAGGAGATGGCCAGCTTCGGCACCCTCGACAAGATCATCGGCGGCGACAAGGCGGTCGATGTCGCCAAGAAGCTCGGCATCGAGCTCGGCGTCGCCCGCGATCTGCTGGCCGATGCCCGATCCGGCGTCAGCGAATCGACCATCCTCGCCGAACGCTATGCCATCGCCCTGGCCCGGGGTAGCAAGAGCGGCCGCGAACTGGCCGCCACCCTGGTCGCAGCCGCCAAGGGTTCGTCCGATGCCGCAGCCGCCCAGACGGCTATTTCGGATGCCCTGGCAAAAATGACCAAGGCCGGCGCCACCGGGATGATCCCGATCGATGACAAAAAATCCAAGGCCATCAAGGGGCCTGCCGACAAGGCCAGCGACGAAGCCCTGGCCTACGGCAAGGCCATGGAGCAGCTGGCCGGCATCAGCCGCGATGCCGATGCCGCCCAGCTTGACCTGACTCGAACCCAGAAAACCCTCTACGACCTGATGGTCGCTCCGGAATGGGCCAACATGCCGGAAGCCTGGCGGCAGACGGCAGCGGCTCAGTTCGACCAGGCCTATGCCGCCGAGCAGGCTGCCCGGGCCATGGCCGAAGGGAAAAAACTGGTCGAATCGATGCGCACACCGCACGAGGTGCTGGCCGACGAGATCGACCGCCTCAACAAGCTGCTCGATGGCGGCGCCATCAACTGGGAAACCTACAGCCGCGCTATTTTCTCGGCCCAGGACGCCTTCGACAAAACGCAGGCAAAGGCCAAGGAAACCGCCGGAGAGATGGACCATTTCTTTCAGTCGGCTGCCAAGAACATCCAGAGCTCGATGGCCGACTTCCTCTTCGATCCGTTCAAGGATGGCCTGGATGGCATGGCCAGCCGCTTCGGCACCATGATCCAGCGCATGATCGCCGACGCTGCCGCCGCCCAGCTTTCAAAAAGCCTGTTCGGCACCATGGGTCAGGCAACATCTGGAGGTGGAGCAGGTGACTGGGGATGGGTCGGCAAGGCCGCTACCTGGGCCGCCTCGTTTTTTGCCGACGGCGGCGTGATGACCAGCCAGGGCGCCGTTCCCCTGCGCAAATACGCCGGTGGCGGCATCGCCAGCTCGCCGCAGCTCGCCATGTTCGGCGAAGGCGCGCAGCCCGAGGCCTACGTTCCGCTTCCCGATGGCCGTCGCATCCCGGTCTCCATGCAGGGCGGCCAGGGCATGGTCATCAACCAGACAATCAACGCCGGCCAGGGCACCGATTCGGCGCAGGTCCGCCGATCCGCCGCCGCCGGCGCCCGCGCCGCCCTCGGTGCCATGAACGGAGCGCAGCGCTATGCCTGACAAATTCCTGTTTGAAAACGGAAAAAACGTGCCGGTATTTGGGATGTTCAAACCAGACGAAAAAGAGATGTACATGCCTCTGACGGGTTTGCGGGTAAAGGTGGTGATAAATGCCTGATATCAAGATATTCAAGATAATTTCAGACGGCACGCCAGCCGGCACGAAAATAATTGATCAGCATGGAAACATGCTTAAAAACGTGAATTCGGTATCCATTGAGATGCAGCCCGGTATCACGATTGCCAAAATAACCATCACGGCGATAAACCCGTCAATCGATGTTCTGGCCGGTGGCGAGGTGATCGACCATGCCTGACTTCCTCGAAGAGCGCATCAGCGGCCTGATCCGCATGGGGGCCAGCTACGCCGACGACTACCAGGTCGACATCATCCAGACAGTCGGCGGCCAGGAATATCGCGCCCTGGTCCATCCTTTCCCGGTGCGCAAGTTCGACATCTCCTACCTGCTCGACAACGAGAAAACCTACATCGAGCTGCAGGGCATTTATCACCGGGCCCATGGCAGGTTCGCCGGCTTCCGTGCCCGCTGTGCCGACGAGTTCAGCAGCAACGGCCGTGTCGGCACGCCAACCGCCTTCGACCAGACCATGGGCCTGGTTTCGGCCGGCGTCTATCAGTTGCGGAAATATTACGGCACCGACAAGGCCGCCGGCGCCACCGGCTATGCCTACCGCGAAATCAAGAAGCCGGTCGCCGGTACGGTGCTGGTTTCCATCGGCGCCACCGCCATCCGCTCGGCCGACTGGTCGGTCGTCACCGCCACCGGCCGGGTAACCTTCGCCGCCAACCAGACCTACCCGATCACCGGCATCACCAATGCCGCCTCGGCCGTCATCACGCTCGGGGCGCATGTGCTGGTCGTCGGCCAGTCGGTACAGGTTTCTGCCGTGGTCGGCATGACCCAGATCAACGGCCTGCGCGCCCTGATCACCGCTGTCACGGCCACCACCATCACCGTCGCCATCAATTCGACCATCTTCTCGGCCTACACCTCGGGCGGCGTGGTCAATACCCGGCCGCAGAGCGGGGAGACGGTCAAGGCCGGCTTCGAATTCGACTTCCCGGTACGGTTCAACACATCGCTGCCCATCGGCCAGGATTTCCCCGGCTATCGCTCGGTCGATGGCATCGAACTGATGGAGCTGATCAACCCATGAGGCCCCAGATCGCCCCGCACGAAACCCGTGCCATCTGCCTGCGCATCGAATGCCTGAATGGCACAGTGGTCCGCGTTACCCGCTTCCCAAAAGACCTGACCATGAGCAATGGCCAAGTCTATCTCACCGGATCGGGCTACGACTTCACCGGCTACGTCGCCACCGCCTCGCTGTCGCCATCGGCGATTGACATGGATGGCTTCCTCGGTTTCGCCGGGGTAACGGCCAGCATGATTTCTTCCGGTGTTTTCGATGGCGCCCGCTGCTACCTGTTCGCCTGCGATTTTCTCGCTCCGGTCGAAGACTATGAACCCATCGTTGCCAGTTTCCTCGGCAAGACCAACCTCGAGGACGATCACTACAAGATCGAGGAAATGGCACTGGTCGATGCCCTCAACCAGTCATTCGGCAAATCCTACACGGCCCAATGCCCCAAGACGTTCGGCGGCCAGGAGTTTGCCGGCTGCAAGGTAGCGCTCGGCCCCCTGACCGTGACCGGCACCCTGACCGCCGTGAGCAGCGCCCAGCAATTCACCGACTCGACACTGATCTCGCCCGCCGATTATTTTGCCCTGGGCAGCATCCAGTTCACCAGCGGACAGAACGCCGGCCTCAAGCCCCTGGAGATCCGCGTTTTTTCGCTCGGTGGACAGATCGAAACCTTCGAGCCGTTCTACTACACGCCGGCCGTCGGAGACACCTACACCATGATCCCCGGTTGCCGAAAACGGCGCGATGAAGACTGCCGCGACAAATGGAATAACGTCATCAACTTTGGCGGATTCAAGGAAATGCCGGTGAGCAGCACCTACTCGCAGATGGGGTCACGATGACACCGGACCAGATCATCGCCGCCGCCCGCACCTGCCTGAAAACGCCTTTCGTCCATCAGGGCCGGCTGCCCGGCGTGGCCCTCGATTGTGCCGGCCTGGTTGTCGCCGTCGCCCGCGCCCTGGAGATCGATCACCTCGATTTCCCCGGCTATGGCCGGCGTCCGGCCAACGGCCAGCTCAAGGCGGCGCTCGACGCCCAGCCGGAACTTCGTGAGGTTTCGGCCTCGGCCATCCTGCCGGGCGACATCCTGCTCATGGCCTTTGAGCGCGAACCGCAGCACCTGGCCATTTATGCCGGCGCCACCCTGATCCATAGCTGGGCCGCGCCGGGCGAGGTCTGCGAACACGACTTTTCCGAAATCTGGCAGCGCCGCACCATCGCCGCCTACCGCTTTGTCGGGGTTGTCCATGAGCAGTAATACCAGCACCGGGCAATGGCTTGGCTATGTCGTTGGCGCAGTGGTCGGTTATTTCACTGGCGGGGCGTCCTATGTTGCGATGGGCGCCGCTCTTGGCGGGGCTGTCGGCGGGGCCATAGACCCGCCCAAAGGCCCGAAGCTGACCGGCCCGCGCCTCTCCGACCTGTCCCAGCAGGGCGCCAGTTATGGTGTGCCGATTCCCCGCGTCTACGGCAGTGTCGCCCTCTCAGGGAATATTTTCTGGATCGAAAACAACGCCCTCAAGGAAACCAGTCACACCGAAGGCGGCGGCAAGGGTGGCGGCGGCCCGGAAACGACGACATACAAATACTCGGCCACTTTCGCCCTCGGCCTGTGCGAAGGGCCGATCATTGGCGTGCGGCGCATCTGGGTTGGCGGCAACCTGATCTATGATGCCGGCTCGGGTGACATCGGCACGCTGCTGGCCAGCAACGCCTCGGGCAGCGGCTTCCGCGTCTATCTCGGCAGCGAGACGCAGATGCCAGACCCGCGCATGCAGGCCACGGTCGGCGTGGCCAATACGCCGGCCTATCGCGGCCTGGCCTACATCGTCTTCGAGGATTTCGACCTGACCGATTACGGCAACACCCTGCTCGGCGCCCAGATCAAGGTCGAAGTCCTGGCCTCCGGCACCAGCGGCTCGGTCAGCCTGATCAATCAAAAGACGCTGACCGGCACGCCGCGCCCATATGGTTCGACATCGCTCTATTGCAGCACTGACGGAATCCTGTCGATTTATCGCAATACGGCCGGACTCGGCTCTTCGGGGCCATGTGTCGTCATGCGCTATGCCCCGGCCGATCAGGTCGAGATGTTCCGCCGAACCGTTACCCCGGCCAACAACTTGATCCATGTCAATGGCTGGGCCGACACGCCGATCTCCGTTTTCATGGATAACGACGGCACGATCCGCCTCATGAACGAGTATGGCGTGCCGTATTTCACCACGGCGACAACGGCCGCCACCGGTTCAGAAAGTGCCCAGGTCAGCAATTATCACGGCCGTCAGGATAAGAAATACCTGTGCACCGAGTTTTCTGCCGGAGCAACGACGGTCATTCGCAATCTTGTCGATGGCACCACGCCATTGATCACCGATGCCACCAGCCTGCATGGCCGCGTAACAGATATGTTCATCGGCCAGAACAATTTTTACACCATCACCAGCTTTCCCAAACTGGTCTGCTACGACCACTCATGGGCTGAGTTGTGGTCGGTCAGCCTGGCCGGCCAGGGAATTACAATTACAGATGCCGTTGGCGGGGCCGACCCGATTATCCGGGAGCGCTCTCCTGGTATCGTCGTGCTGGCTTGGGATAACAAATTCTGGTCGGTATCGCAGTCCGGATTTACCTATCTCGGCCAGGCCACCGGGTTCGCCCCGGGCTACGAACGACACGGCGGCGATCACCTGATCTGGCCGCTGTGGATACATTACAGCGCCAACGAAAACAAGGTTTCGACCATCCGGCTCGACTCACTGTCGAATGCCGTCGTTCCCTTGTCAAACATCGTCCGCGACGAATGTCTGCGGGCCGGCGTGCTCTCCCTGTCCGACCTCAACACGACCAGCCTGACCGATTCGGTGCGCGGCTACCGGGTATCGGAAACCGGTGCGCTGCGGGCAGCCATTGACCCGCTGCAGGGCGCCTGGCCGTTCGATGTCATCCAGTCCGGCTACAAGGTCAAATTCGTGCGTCGCGGTGTCGCATCATCGCTGGCGACGGTTCCAGCCGCCGACCTGGACGCCCGGCGCGGCGGGGATAAACCCGGAATTCGCCTGTCGGTATCCCGCGAAATGGACATGCAGTTGCCGAGCAAGGTATCGGTGACCCATCTCGATTATAGCCGCGAATACGATATCGGCGAGCAGTACGCCGAGCGCTTGAACCTGCCGTCGTCGAACGCCAAAAAGATCGAGATGCCGATTGTCCTGACCGCGGGCGAGGCGGCCCGGCTGTCGGAAATTCTGCTCTACATGTACTGGCTTGAGCGCCAGGATGTCCAGTTCTCCATGCCGCCATCCTACCGCTGGCTTGAGCCGTCCGATGTGATTACCGTCGATGACGGAGTCAAATCCCGCGATCTGCGCCTGACCCAGATTTCCTACAGCGCCGAAGGGCCGCTGGCAGTGACGGCCAAGCCATCGGCAACCGGCCCTTATACCAGCTTTGCCATCGGCGAAACCGGAACCCTGCCATCCGGCACCATTTCCAGCCGTGGCCCGACAGCCATGGCCCTGCTCGATATTCCGCTGCTCAGTGACAGCTTCGACGTTCCAGGCTATCCGGTAGCCTTGTCCGGTTACCTGCCGGGCTGGGCAGGGGGCACACTTTACCGCTCAGACGACGGCGGCCAGACCTGGCTGCCCAGCAACGGTTTCGCCCGCTCATCGGTGATGGGTGTAGCCCTGAGCAGCCTGTCCAGCCCGGCCGACCACCGTCTGATCGATTTCGCCGGGGCGCTCAACGTCCGGCTGTTCAGCGGTACTCTGTCATCGATCAGCGAAGCCCAGATGCTCAACGGCTACAACCACTTCGCCTATGGCGCCGACGGTCGCTGGGAGATCATCGCAGCCCGTACCGCAGCCCTCCAGGGTGACGGCAGCTACATCCTGACCGACCTGTTGCGCGGTCGTTTCGGCACCGAATGGGCCAGCGGCCTGCACGCTACCTACGACACCATCGTGCACATGGACCCGGCCACCTTGCAGTTTGCATCGGCCAGCCTCAATCAGATCGGCCAGCCGAAAACCTACCGGGCGATCAGCAACGGCGCCACCCTCGATTCCGAGCAAAACACCGCGTTCACCTACACTGGCGTCAATCTCGAATGCCTGTCGCCGGTCTGGCTCAACGGCAACCGCCACCCGACGACCAGCGACTGGTCGCTGTCCTGGGTCCGCCGCACACGTACCGGAGGCGAATGGCGCGATGCCGTCGACGCCACGCTCGGTGAGGCCAGCGAAACCTACGAGGTCGAGATTTATTCGAGCGCTGCCTACACCACGCTCAAGCGCACCCTGACCGGTCTGTCGTCACCAACCGCAGCCTATACCAGCGCCCAGCAGGTCACCGATTTCGGCAGCAACCAGGCAACGCTCTACGTCAAGGTCTATCAACTCTCCGTCAATGTCGGCCTGGGCTACCCACTGACCACCAGCATCACGAGGTAACTATGAGCAATTCAACCATCACCTTCGACGCCATCATCCAGTCCCAGGCTAGCAAGGAAGTGACAGCCAACGCCCTCTTCGACGCCCTCAGCCCGGCCAGCCTCTACGGACGCCGGCAATCGACATCATCCGGCCTGACCTGGGGCTATTACGGCGGCAACGTCCTGGTCAATGGCGTGCTGACCCAGATTGCCAATGGCACTCTGACCCTGACCGCCAACCTGACCAATTACATCGAGGCCGAGCCGACTACCGGCGCCGTGTCGTCCAACACCACCGCCTTCACCGCTGGCTGCACGCCGCTCTATACCGTGGTGGCCGGTGCGGCTACGGTGAGCAGCTATACCGACCACCGCCTGGCCGTGCCCGATGTGACTGGCCGGCTGGTCAAGGCCATTTCCGACGCCAATACAACGCTGAGTTTTGCCGAGGTCCGCAACCAGATCATCGAGATCACCGGCACCCTGACCGCCGCCCGCAACATCACGCTGCCCCTCAAGCCGCGCCAATGGACCGTATTCAACGGCACGACCGGCGGCTTCGGCCTGCAATTCATCGGGGCGACCGGCACCGGCATCACCGTCGCCGCCGGCAAGCGGGCCATCGTCTATTCGGACGGCACCAACATCGTGCGGGCTACCGCCGACATCTAGGTTTTACATCGCATCGGCCCCGCAGAGGGCAGAAAGGAATAAAAATGCCGGAAAAGGTCATTGGATATCTTGAGCAGATCGGCAACGCGCTGCTCTTTTCCCTGGTCGGCATCAGCATCGGCCTCGGCCAGCTGCTCGCCTCCGGCGAAGCCCTGACCGCCCGCATCATCATCGGCCGAGCCCTTTCCACCGGCGGCATTGCCATGGCGGCCGGCGCCGTGCTGGTCTGGGTGCCGGATGTACCCATGCTCGGCCAGATCGGTGTCGCCGCAGCCCTGGCCAGCCTGGGCACATCCGGCCTGGAGCGGCTGTTCCAGCGCCTGATCGCCGGGAGGGCAGGCTGATGAGCGCCGGCCTGCTGTTGATCGTCGTCGGCGTCATCATCGCCCTGATCGGCGCCCGCAGCGTGGCCCATGAGCGCCATGGCCGCGACCGTTCGGATGATTGCCAATGACCATAGACCGCCAGCTCTCCCGCCACTTCACGCTGCACGAGGCGATTTTCAGCCCGACTGCCACCCGGCTGCGCCTCGGCAACGTGCCCGACGCCAAGCAGTTCGCCGCCATCCGCCGGGCGGCTGACCGCCTGGAGCGCGTCCGAGAAATCCTCGGATGGCCGATTATCGTGCATTCGTGGTTCCGCTCCCTCGAACTCAACAAGGCCGTCGGCGGCACGCCGAGCAGCGCCCACCTGCTAGGCCACGCCATCGACTTCCAATGCCCGGCCTATGGCACCGTCGGCCAGGTCTTCGAGGCCATCCGTGAGTCGGGTATCGCCTTCGACCAGTTGATCGTCGAATGGCCCGATTCGCCCGGCGGCGGCTGGGTGCACATCTCCTTCGACGAGCGCCTGCGCGGCCAGTGCCTGAGCTTCGATGGACTGCGCTACCGGAGCGCAGCATGAACCCGCTCGCCCTCATCCCCGTCGAATACCGCTTTACCGCCCAGATCGTCGGCATCGTCGCCCTCGGCCTGGCCCTGATGCTCGGCTACTACCGCCTCACCGCCTATCACGAGGCCATCGGCTACCAGCACGCCGTCGATGTCTTCGCTGCCCAGTCGCACCGCGCCGAAGTGGCAGCCCGGGCGCAGGAAAAAACCATGAATGACCAGATCAGAAAGGCCGAAGATGATGCCGCCGAACGTGAAAAACGCCACAAGGTCGAGCTGGCTGTGGCTCAGTCTCGCTATGTCCGGATGCGCGACGACTATGCCGCCCTCCGTGCCAACCTGTCCGGCCTTTCCGCCGCCGCCTGCGCTGCGACAGCCGATGCCGCCCTCGACGTATTCGAGCAGTGCAGCGCAGAGCTTGGAGCGCTGGCACAAGCAGCTGATGGCCACGCCAGCGATGCCCAGACCCTGACCGACGCCTGGCCGAAATAATGGACAACTGCCTGACCTACGCCCTGCGCACCTGGCGCTTCGGTCGGGCAAGCGACCACCTGGTCATCCGAAAAAGCCACTGGGGCTGGTTCCCGCATTTCGCCGTGATCTTCGAACTGGCCGATGGCAGCCTGGTCAAAAAGGAATATGTCCCCATCAAGCCCCGGCCGCGCTGGCTGCCGCCGCTGTTTTTCCATGGGCTTGAGAAAACGACCGTTTACCGCAGAGAGGAGATCATCGATGCCCGACAAGGTAACTGACCTGGCCGCCTGGAAGGCTGCCCACCCGCCGGCCGTTCGTACCGCCGACGCGATGATGCGCTGCTGGTGGAAATGGGCTTCAATGGTTTTCTGGTGGCCATTCCTGCGCTGAGGCCCCCTCAATGAGCCGGCCGCTCTTGCGATCGATGACCAGTTCCCGGCTTCCACCGCCCTTGGCCACCAGCAGCACATCGACGACCTGGCCGGCCGGGTCAAGACCCATGCCGCGCGAATAAATCACGATCCGCTCGAAAGTCTCGGCGAACAGCCGCCGCGTCTTGAGACGCGCCCCGTAATCCATTGCCTCGACGCCGCGCTGCAGTTCCGCCCAGGCCTCGGCGGCGGCCGGCGTCTGGTTGCGACCGGCCGCCATCAGCCGCTGCTCGATGGCCTTGACCTCCGACGCCACCGCTTCGCGCTCGGCCTCCAGTTCGCGGGCCTTGCGCACAAAGGCCAGCGGCGTGTCGCCGGCGTCGGCCGCCAGCATGATCTCTGTCATCCGGGCCATGCGTCCATCCACCTCGGCCAGCTTGCGGCGCTCGCCGGCCAACATCTTGCGCAACGTCGCCGCCTGGCTGCCCTGGCCGTGGAGCAGGGCGCTCAGGTTGATCTGGTCGGCGCACCAGGTCATGATCGCCCGCTCTACAGGCCCGGCGGCGCAGGTCGCCGGCATCGGGCACGAGCGCCGCGCCGCCCGGCAGGAGCAGAGCAAGCGCCGGCTGCCTTCGGCCAGCGTGCCGTCCTGGCGCGTGCGGGTCGTCACGTTGTTGGCCACCATGGCGCTGCCGCAGTAGCCGCAATAGGTGATGCCGATGCCGGTCAGGATGCCGGGTATCTTGCCGACCGCCGTGCCAGTCCTCGCCCGCTGGTCCATCAGCAGCTGCAGCTCGGCGAATTCGGCGGCGCCGAGCAGGGCCGGGTAATAGCCCGCCAGCCGGTAGGTCTCGCCATCCATACCGAGCACCTTGACGCCCATCAACGCCGGGTTGCGGATCGTCCGGTAAATCTGGTTAGCGTTCGGTGGGCCATCGCCCAGCTGCAGGCCTTCGGCGATCAGCGCGTCACCGATCCGCCGGTTTCCCCATCCCTCCCGAAACAGCGCGATGGCCCGCAGGATTCCCGCCTGGCGCTCCGGCACAATCGACCAGGCACCGTCGGCAAAGCGCAGCCAGCGCGGATGCCGCCCCAGCCGGCTGGCCAGATCCTGCCGGCCGCCAGCCCACGCCTCGCAATGCCGACGAATCGCCGCCTTGACCCGCTTGCTCTTGGTCTCCGACTCCTCATGGGCTCGGATCATGACCAGCAGCGAATGCACCAGATCCATCGGCGTCGCCTTCAGCGCCTCGCGGTTGTAGCGCTTGCCGTCGCTCGCCGTCACTACCGTGATATCGGCATTGATGATCTGCGCCAGCTGCGCCTGGGCCAGGATCGGCTCGGCCCGCGACAGCCGGTCAAGCCCCTCGACGATCAGCACCGACCCGGCCGGAATACGGCCCTCCTGTGCCGCCACCAGAAACACCCCAAGCGCCCCGGCCTTGACGTGCCGCTGATGGTAGGCACTCAACCCCTCATCGCGCATCGTCAGCGACTCGTCGAGCACCATCCCATTTTCGGTAGCCCATCGCCGGGCATATTCAAGCTGCCGATCGATACTGCTCCCGGTGCCCTGGCGGGCGCTGGAAAAGCGGAGGTAGCTGTAGACATGTGACATGGGCAGCGATTCTATTCCGAGTCACGGGCGATGTGTACACGACGATGCGTTTAGCCAGCCGATTGCATCGCTGTGTACACGTTTTACGGCGCCGCGTCTTTTCCGCGTTTTTCGCGGAAATGCGCTCGCTGCCGGCGAATTCGGCTGCTGCTGAGATAGATGATGATGCCGCAGGGCAGGGCGCCGTAGAACAGAAACGAGATGATGCCGGCGACAACGCTGGGCTCATTGGCGGCGACTAGAATGGTGACGTAGAGCCAGCCGATGACGATGATGATGGCGATGGACATCGGCGAATTGTAATGAGAAAAGCCCGCACTGGGCGGGCTTGATGTGGTGCGATTACCGCTTAAATCCTGTCCAGCGGACTGACCACGCCGCGCCCGCCGCGGTTGAGGACGTGGGTGTAGATCATCGTCGTCGAGACATCGCTGTGGCCGAGCAGCTCCTGCACGGTGCGGATGTCGGCGCCGGTTTCGAGCAGGTGGGTGGCGAAGCTGTGGCGCAGGGTATGCGGGTGGGTCGGCTTGATGATGCCGGCGCGGCGGGCGGCATCGCGCACATGGCGCTGGATGGTCTTTTCGTGCAGGTGGTGGCGACGGATGACGCCAGAGTGCGGATCGGCTGAGTAGTCGGCGGCGGCGAAGACGTATTGCCAGCCGAACTCTTTGCCGGCGTTCGGATATTTTCGTTCCAGGGCGTGCGGCAGTTCGACGTCGGCCATGCCCTTGGCGAGGTCGACGTCGTGCATCTTGCGGCGCTCGGCCAGCCGTGCCTGCAGCGGCGTGATCAACGATTCCGGCAGGGGTACGACGCGATCCTTGTCGCCCTTTCCGCCGCGGACGACGATGGCCCGGCCGGCGAAATCGATGTCCTTGACCCGCAGGCGCAGGCCTTCCATCAGCCGCATGCCGGTGCCGTAGAGTAGCCTGATGACGAGGCCTGGCAGGCCGTCGACTTCGGCCAGCAGGGCGCGTGTCTCGGCTTGTGTCAGTACCGTGGGCAGGCGCTTCGACGGTTTGGCGCGGGTGATGCCGTCGAGCCATGGCAGGTCGATGCCGAGCACCTGCTTGTATAAAAACAGGATGGCGTGCATGGCCTGATTCTGCGTGCCAGCGGCAACGTCGCGCGCCGTGGCCAGGTGCGACAGGTAGGCTTCGACCTCCGCGGCGCCCATGTCCTGTGGATGGCACCGGCCATGGAAACGGATGTAGCCGAGAATCCAGTGGATGTAGGTTTTCTCGGTCGTCCGCGCGTAGTGCAGTACCCGGATGCGCTCGCGGACACGGTCAAGCAGCTTCGGCGGCTGATTGGCCGGCCTGGTGTCGCGTTCCGCGGCGGTGAATGTCGCGTTTTGTTCGATGACGGTCGTCATGGCGCGGTTCTCCGGGGTTGGTGGTTGAGTTTAACGACACTGAGGCGCGTTAACGCGACAGTGTCATGTCGTTGAATTTGAGTTAGCCGTCACCAGAACATGCCAGCGACGGATCCAGCATCAAGCCGCTAGGCGTTGCCGCAGCGCGTAGCCTTCCAGTTCCCACACCTTGTTCTTGGCGTTGTCGCGGGCAATCTTGCGCCCCAGTTCGGCGTCAAAGTTCTCGGCGCTGACGCAGGAGGATTCACCCGTAACCAGGAAGCCGTTTTGCAACGTCAAGACGCACACAGTCAGGCGACCGGAAAACACGGCGTATTCCTCGCCAGCCACGGCCATTTCAATGTCTTGCGGCGTCAGGCGCGGTGCCGTCAGCCCCTTTTCTTGGATTTCCTGCTCAATCGCTTGGTCGTTCATCTTGGTTTCCTTTGTGTCGCCGGGCTTCGTAGCGGGTAGCCGGCTAACCCGTCAATCAACCGGACGGCTTTCAGCCGCCGGTTATTTCTGCGTTATGCCTCACTCTTCGTCTTTCAGGTACTCCGGGGCCAGTTCCTTGAGCCATTCGTACCAAGTGGCGTCGGTCACGTTTTCCAGAAAGCTCCTGAGCGCGTCTAGCATTTGTCCTTCGCTCATAGAACAACCTATCTCTATTGCCAGCCTGCTAAACCGGACTGGCTGCATGTCCGTCACGCTTTCCACTGAAATGTTCACCTTTGCCATTTCCGTTCTCCGTAAGTTGGCGAGGCATAACCCCGCATTCAACCCGGACTCGCGGATAAGGCCCGCGAGCCGGTTAATTTAGACGTTATGCACCACTTCATCGTGTTCAAGCAGGGCATCTTTCAGCATCGCAATTTCACCCTCACGCAGCGCCAACTCTCGCCGCAGATCGGCAATTACTCGGCTCAGGCTTTCGCGGTCGTCATGCGTCCATCTAGCTTGGATGGCAAACGCACGCAGCTTGTCGTTTCCGCCTCGGCAAAGGTTTGCGGCAGTCTCGTAATCAAACATGCGTTCCCTCCTAGTTGCGTTGCATAACATTACGGTCGAGGCGACCTGTCGCATAAAGCCGCGCCAGTCGCCTCACCTCCAGCGTTAGCCGTCACCAGAACATGCCAGCGACGGATCCAGCATCAAGCCGCTAGGCGTTGCCGCAGCGCGTAGCCTTCCAGTTCCCACACCTTGTTCTTGGCGTTGTCGCGGGCAATCTTGCGCCCCAGTTCGGCGTCAAAGTTCTCGGCGCTGACGCAGGAGGATTCACCCGTAACCAGGAAGCCGTTTTGCAACGTCAAGACGCACACAGTCAGGCGACCGGAAAACACGGCGTATTCCTCGCCAGCCACGGCCATTTCAATGTCTTGCGGCGTCAGGCGCGGTGCCGTCAGCCCCTTTTCTTGGATTTCCTGCTCAATCGCTTGGTCGTTCATCTTGGTTTCCTTTGTGTCGCCGGGCTTCGTAGCGGGTAGCCGGCTAACCCGTCAATCAACCGGACGGCTTTCAGCCGCCGGTTATTTCTGCGTTGGTCGGCAGCATTGGTCGCCAGTGGGTATTGCCCTGCGGCGTGGCTACGCAGCCCATGCAGCGCAATACCCGACCCACGGTATTTTTGTGGCTGGCATTGCAGGTCTGACAGGTTTTCATGGTTGAGTACCAATCCCATGCGCCCGCTCAATGGCCCGTGCAAACGCTTCGGCATCTGTCGGGTGGTTGTGCAGCACGCTACCTGCTACCTCCACCTCAAGCGCCCTGATCTGCTTGCTCGTCAGCGGCTCGCGGTTGTTACCGTGGTCGGCCATCACAGACTGAGCCAGCGCCTCGCCACGCGTAGCCGCCGCTTTCAGGTCGGCAATCGCATAAATCGTCTGCTCCGGGTCGCCGCATCCGTCGTCGCCGATCCCGAGCGCCTTGTCAATCGCAGCCAGCGTACGCACTGCCTGTTCAAACATGCTTTTGTATTCGCTCATCAGATGTCCTGCCCGCAGTGGGTGCGCTGCGATTCGTCCCGCTCAGTTTCTTGCTGTCGCAGCTTTTGGTATTCGGGCAGCAGGTATGCCGCGTTTTCGCTGTGCATCACCCACACAATCAGTTTGTGCAAGTCCAGCGGCAGTTCAGGCGCTTCCATGTCAATGCTGCTTCCGCCAACTTTGGCGCGGTATCTGGCATTTGCAGTTTTCATCGTCGTCTTCCTATCCGGGCGCTGACGCCCAACAAATCATTCAACCCGGACTGGCCGAAAAGCCGGCCAGCCGGTTAATTCAGGCGTTGGCAGGCAAAAGCATGTCGCCCTGCACCGCCGTATCGCCAGCGCCGACTTTTGCGTCCTCAAACAGCCGTGGCTGTGCGTAGGCTTGCTCTATTCGGCGGCAGGCTATGTCAAAGTATTTGCGTTCGCGCTCGATACCGACGAACTGCAAACCCATCCTGGCGCATGCCACTCCGGTTGTCCCGCTGCCCATGAACGGGTCGCAAACCGTCCGTGCATCAGGAGCGAAGCTCAGGCACCATTCCATTAATGGCACAGGCTTTTGTGTTGGGTGTTCCTTGCCGTGTTCCTTGTTGCAATACTGAAAGTGCCGCAGGGCGCGGTCTAGGTTCGTCCAGGCCAGCTCGCCGTCCGAGAAGTCGCCGCCCATCAGCTTGTTCCAGTACAGCCAACCCTTTGAGGCCGGCAGCAAGTCGGCAAAGTAGTTGCCGCCCCAAATCACGACCGCGTCTGCCTTCTCCTGCATCAACCCGAATAGCCAGCTTGGCGGGCGCTCGCCATCCCACCCCATGCGCTCAAGCACGCGGTGGCCGCCGCCCTTGCGGTCGCGGAACCTGCCGCCATCCTCGCCAATGCCATAGGGCGGGTCCGTCAGCAGTAGGTCATGCTTCGGCAGCAGCGGCAGCACTTCGCGGCAGTCTCCGTGCCACAGTTCGCAATTCCCGATTGTCACTTTCTCAGCCATCATCACTCCGTTTTACGTTTTGCCTGCCAACCCGTCGCTCAAGCGGGACGCGCCGCGATAAAGCCGCGTCGCGCCCCTTAGCTATGCGTTAGTCGTCTGGTTTTCAGTGTCTCTAAACTCACCACAAACGTGGTCACGCAGCGTCATGATGTGGCCGGCACCGAGCGGAAGGCTAGAGCCTGTCACGCCGAGCATTGCAACGCGCTCAGAGCCAGACACAGGCGCAGTTCTGATGCACTCACCGGCCACCGAGTTGTACCACCGCCACCAGTCACAACCGGCGCAGCATGGCCCGTGTTGTTTGTAAAACGCATCAACAATGGCCTGCTTTCTCGCCAGCATGTCTAACTCTCCGTTGCAGGCGAAGCGGAACATGCCGCCGTGCCTTGGTTTAACGTCTGTGAGCCGCTCGCCTGAACTACGGCGTTAAGTGCCTTTCATCGCTGTGTCGAAATCAACAACTGCAGCGCCCTTAAAGCCTTTCGGGGGTTCCTCGAACGTAAGGTGCAGCGCGTTCTCTTTTAGCGGCATGCAAAACATCCAGTCATCAACCACCGTTTCGCATTGGTACTTTTCTGCGAGCTTTTGAACATTCCGCGTTTTCCCGCAAGCCTGCGGGCCATGAATGATTACTGTGTCTGTCATTTCCAATCTCCGTGCCGTGGCACTTAACCAGTCAATTAAGGCGCGACCTCGCTGACGCTCGGCCGCTTATTTCTATCGTTAGCGCCCACAAAGTTGAGCGTCATTACTGAACCAATTGCTGATCTTGATCGCCATGCGTCTGGCGTCATCGCTCAAAGGCTCTCCTGTGCAGTCCGTGAAGCGCGCCAAATCCCACAGCGCCTCGGCTTCCTCAAGCGTTTCGCACACAATCGATATTGGGCTAAATGTGGTTTCCTGCTGCATCATTTTCATTCTTCGCTTCTCCTGTGTTCGCTAACCCGTCGCTCAACCCCGTTCGCTTTGCTCACTGGACTCGGTCAAGCTGTGCTTGCCATCGCCGGTTAGCTTTGCGTTATCCGCTACCAGAAATCTTATGACCATCTGCAACGACGAACCCGGATGGATCAACATACACGTGCCCGCCATCAATAAGCTCACCGTTCACCCTGATCGTGCGCGGACCTCTGACATACACGCCATGCGCAACTAGGTAGGCATCAACAGCCACCGCCACTTCGTCTCCGGTAAGCTCAATATCTACCCCCGGTCCATATTCTGTCTTGCCGCTGCCATGCTTAATGTTCATGGCGTCTCCTCAAAATTTTCACATCTAAAAATCACTATGCTATGTGATTTGGCTGGTGAGCCCCACCAAAAACCCGAACATGCCCCTGCCCGACCAGGTAGTTTTTATAAACCGCGACCATCACGTTCCAGGCTTCTTTGGCCACGGCGTCGCCAGCGTCGATGATGTTGCCCTGGTCGTCGATGATGGCGATCCGGGCCGGGCGGCCATCGCGGGTGGTGACGGCGAAGGGTTCGAAGCAGCGGGCGCTCATGATGCTGTTGGCCAGCGTGCCGGTTTGCTGTTGTCCGGCGATCATGCGGCCTCCTTGATGCCCATGCGTTCGAGCTCGATGTTGATCATTTCGGTGTTGGCCGCATCGGTCAGGTCGCTGCGTTTGAACTTGATCAGCCGGTCTTCGCAGCGCTTGAGCAGGGCCAGCGCCTCGTGCACTTCCTTTGCTTCGAGCAGGATGCCGGCATCGAGTTTTTTGCTGATGCGCCGGATTGGCGTCAGGTCGAAGTCGGGCATCAGGCGCTCGATCAGGGCGACGAAGCCATTGGCGGCATGGTCGATTCGGGCAAAGTCGTTGTCGGCGTGGTTAATCCGCGTTATGGCATAGCCGCGGTAGGAATCGACCTCACCGGAGAGCATCTCGACGAAGGCCTTGCGGATCGGTGCCAGCCATGCCCGCGCCTGGGCCCGGGTCGGTGGCTTGTGTTTGCCGGCCTTGAATTGATCGCAGACGGCACGGTGGCGGCGTTGGATGCGGTTCATTTCGCTGCTCCCGCCTTCGCCTGCCGTTTGATTTCCCGCTCGAGCAGCTTGATGATGGTCACCCGCGGGCCGGCGCTGGTGCGCTCGTCGCAGAGCGAGGCTTCCAGCCGCTCGCGGTCGAACGGCCGGCCGTTGGTGTTGGCGCAGCGGATGGTCGAGTCGAGATCCTGGGCGCTGGTGTTGTTGAGGAGGTAGGACATGTTCAGCCGCCCATCTTGTGACGGGTGATGGTGGCGCCGTTGCCGAGCTGGGTGACGGTCTTGCTGCCGGCGCCGGTCAGGGTCGTGGTGGTGTTGCCGGGCAGGGCCGGCGGCGTGGGTTTGATCTGACCCGGAATAAAACCGGTGCCGCTGCCGTTGGTGATACGCATGTGGTCGATTTCGACTTTTACCGTGTTGACGATGCACTGGGCCACGTCGGTAACCGCCCGGGCGCGTTCGATGTCCATCGGGTTTTTCTTGTCGCGCAGGGCAGCCAGCGTCTCGAACAGGGTGCTGCGCAGGTCGTCTATGGTCTGGCTCATTTGGATTTTCCTTGCCGTTTGTTGATCTGGCGCTTGATGGCGCCCTGCAGTTGATAGAGCGAGGCGATTTCCGGGCCGTAGTTGTGCACGCTGTTTCGGCGCATGTTGTCGGCGCGGCTGATCAGCTCGAGGTTGTCGAGGTCGAAATTCATTTTGTCGCCGTCCTTGAAGGTGACGACATGGTTGTGCGGGATGTCTCGGCCAGCAGCTCGCCAGACAAGGTGATGGACCAGCACGAAATCACGGCGGGTGACGCCGGTGTCGGTCATCTTGCGTTCAAGGTAGCCGTCGGTTCTCAGGCGCTCGGTGCCGATCGGCGCCCAATTGACGGCGACCTGGCCTGGCTTGAAGCGGGTTTCGACCGAGCGGCCGCCCGGGCTGTAGTGCTGGCCCTTGTTCCAGGGCTCTTCGCCGGCCTTGAACTGGCTGCGCCGCCCGCCGTGATTGGGGTCGGCCATGGCCTTTTCGGTCATATCGGAGATGGCCTCTTTCGTCTTGCGCAGCCCGATGGCCCAGGCTTTGGCGAGCACCATGGTGCGGCTACGGCCAAGGCGGGCGCCGATGTCGGCCGAGCGCATCCAGGGGTAGAGTTCGCGCAGGATGGCGATCTCTTCCGGCGTCCAGTATTGGGGGGAGCGGCCGGTTTTCACAGCTGCGGATCCCGTAAGAGCAGGTCGAGACGCGCTAGCGCATTCCAGGCCGCGTGTGCGGCATGGAGCAGCCCGGTATCCGGGTCGAATTCCTCGCCGGTGGCCTCGCGCAACAGGTGGCGCAGCATGGCATCCGTGTAGCGCTGCTCGCCATTCGACACATCAACCCAGCCGTTGTCGGTGTATTTGTTGGCGCCATAGGTGCCAACCCGGCCCACCTCTTGCAGCGCCCGCGAAAATCCGAATATCACCAGCCCCAGCCGATTTTTTCCGGCGTCCAGCTTCGCCCCGGGCTGGTTTGGTGCCAGGCCAGTGGGGTCGGTTTCGATCTTCATCATTCTGTTTCCTCCGAAAATCCTGCCATCGGCAGGTGCATGACCATCAGTTCCGAGCTGCAGGCGCGGTGCATCGGGGTGATGGCCGGTTGGTCATGGGGTAGGGTCAGGTAACGGGCGCAGTCGTCGGCCCGGTGGCAGGTGTCTCCCTGGTAGAGTCCGGCCCCCAGGCAGCGTTGCCATTCGGGCGGGATGGGCAGGCTGGGCGGTTGCTGTTTCATTGCCCGCCGCTCCGGTGAAAATTCTCGATCTGCTGATGCAGGGCGGCGATGGTTGATGACTTTTCGTCGAGCAGTTCTTCGAGCAGGCCGATGTAGGCATGGGCCCGGCGCAAATCCCAGCGCAGGGCAGCCGTCTCGACAGAGCACAGCGCCGCCGGCGAATCATCCGGCTTTGCTGGCTCGATATCGGCCGCGCCCTTGCCCGAGAAACGACTTGCAAGGGAGGTGGCGCAATGCGCGGCGGCCGGGGTTATATCCCCACTCCCGGCTTGGGTTGTCGCAAATGGGGTCATTTGATGAGCACGATGTAGGTGATGGTGGCGCCGGCCAGGCTGCACAGCGAGCAGGCGATGGCAAAGACCAGCCCGGCCATGCGGTGCTCGGCTTCTTCGCGCTCCTGGCGCATGAGGTTGGTGAGCGAGTCGGACATGATCAAGCCATCGACCAGGTACGCCGCTGGCCAACCGGCAGCGTCGCGTTGTACTCGCCACGCAGGCGGGTACGCTCGGCGCGGGTGACATGGCGGGCAATCTCCATGCGGCCCAGCGTCAGCGGACAGCGCACCATCTGCATGGCCTTGGTGGTTCCTTCTATCTGGATATCCAGGGCGAAAATAGCCAGCCACAGACCGGCGCGGCGGATGAGGTTGAGGAGGCGGTTCATGCGGCCTCCGCGTCGAATATGCCGTTTGTTTTGTTGGCGTAAGCCCGGTATTCTTCAGCGGCTTCCGGCATGGCGGCCGAAGCAAACTCGAGGAATTTGGCCGCTGTCATTGATGGCTGAACATCAACCAGCTTACTCAATGCACTGATCATCCAGTAGGCCGCGTCGCTTGATTCGCCGGCTACCTGAATGAGCAGTTGATTCGCGAGTGATTTTGCAGTCTTCGATGCCGCTACCGCATGTTCGGACGCGTGTCTTGCCTCTGTGGCTGCCAACCCGGCCATGCAGTCAAGCCGCGCAACTTCTCGGCGGTCGACCGCCACTATCGCGCCAATTCGCTCGTTGCAATAGGGTTTTCTGGCGCACCACGCGGCAAATTCTTCATAGCTCCGGAAGACGTATTGCTTGCAACCCTTGCTGGGTCGGTAGGCAATGATCAGAAGTTCCGGGGCGGTTGTTGTTTGGGTCGTTGTCATGCGGCCTCCTTGAGTACGGCTTCCGGCTCCATGTACATATGGAGCGGCACATCGAAACCCTGCAGCGTGATGATCGACGTGACGTCGCTTCCCGGGTTGTGCGGACCTTCTGAAACCACAGTCAGGCCCATGGAGCGAAGCGATTTCCTGACCTGGTCGTGGTTGTCAAGAACCAGCACGCGGACATTGGTTTCGCCGCATCCATGGACGGTTATGCAGCCCGCCGCCGGCCGCATATATTCTCGTTCGCCGACGGCGGCGCATATTTCAGCGGCCAGCGCTTCGGCCTCGGCAATGCGGCCACGGGCAGCGATCAGGCCTTTTTGCTTGCGCGCCGCTTCTTCTTTGATCTCGATCATGTTTTTTTCGAACAGGTTCATGGTCAGTCCCTCCGGTTATTGAGACGCATGTTGAAAACCGCGCAGCCGGTCCAGATGAGCAGCAGGGCGGATGGTTTGCCGATGCTGCCCGGGCCGTAGGCGGCGAGCAGGGAGCCAGCGACGACGTAGATCGTCGGCAGCCATTCGTAAATTCGGGTGGGTAGCCAGTTCATGTCAGGCCACCGTGGTCAGGCGCTGTACGAAGCGGCGCAGGGTTTCGGGGCTGGTCCGGCTGCCGAGATAGACCGGGCGGTCTGGCGTCTTGCGGTAAACGCGGAATTCGCCGTTTTTCTCGCAAACCATGCAACCGCCCAATCGGGCGATGCGGCGCGATTCGATGAGTAGGGGGTGCTGGGTTTGGGCTGACATATCAACGCTCCGTGGATTGGTGCGTTCATAATTCCACGTATGGTGGAGTACGTCAACAACAAAATCCACGATTGGTGAATTATTTTTTGATCAGCGGGCGGCCCGGCAGGCGCGACGTTCTTCGATGTCTTTTTTCAGGGCGTCGGCAACGGTTTGCCACTGCATGTTGGCCGGGGTGTCCGGCCCGCCGCTGCAGAGGGGTTCGATGTGGTCAATGATCCAGCCCGGGCAGGGCAGGCTGGGTTGCGCGGTGGCCGGGCAGGGGTGGCTGCGGGCGAAGGCGTGGCGGGCGGCATTGCTTCGATGGGGCGGCGTGGCACAGCCGGCGAGCAGGGCGATTATTACCAGGATGACGACCGGGCGCATGCCGATCAGTCGTCGGCGTGGTCTTTTTGGGCGGCGGCGATGGCTTCGTCGCGGTCGTTGTAGCGGTACTTGCCATAGATGTATTGTCCGGCTTCGCGGCGGATGCCGTATCGGGCGACGAGCTGCTCGGGGGTTTCCGGTGGAAGACTGGGGAGAGGATCGAGATCAACGCCGCAGTGTTTACAGCGCGTGGCCTCGGCATAGATGTCTTCGGCGCACGAGGGGCAGCGCCTGAGCTTTCGGCGTGGCGCTGCCGGTGTATTGGCCTGGGCTGATGGAGTCGACCGTAGATCGCGCATCAGCGCGAGGAGAATCACGGCCAGCAAGGGTGAGATGAGCAGGGCCAGGAGCAGCCATCCGGCCCCATTTCGGCCGCGCTGATGGGCGAAGAACGCGACGGCGATTGAGAGTACGGCCCAGACAATAGCGTAGTCCATGAAATATTACCTTCTGAATATATCCCATTGGCAATACTAATACGGATGGCGAACTGCGGCCAGTCAATGTGTTCAGGCGGCTCTTTCGTCTTTTTGACTATCGCCGATTATGTAATCGCATTCAGCCTCCGCAACGCGATGCAGGGCCTGCTTGCCGCGCTCATCGAGCAGCTTGTACTTGGCAACCAGTGACTGCAGCCGCGGATCTCCCGGGTCATCGTCGATGGTGAGGAGGTAGCCGGCCGAAGTTTTCAGGGCAGCGGCCAGGCGCTTGGCTTCATCAACGGAAATCATGCGCAGGCCTTTTTCCCAGTTCGACAAGCGGGTGTTGGTCAGGCCGGGCACGCGGTCGCAGACCTCGCGCTGGGTCAGGTCGAGGGCTTTTCGAATGGCGGCAATGCGCCGCCCGGATTCTTCTCGGGTGTCCATGATTCAACGGTAATTCGCACCGTGGAGTAGCGCTATCAACCATTCGTGTACAAAATGCTTGCACAAATCCACATGATGTGGATAAATGGCGGCATGGACAAAATTTCCACGTTTCCGGAATACATCGCCGCCATCGGCATCGATGTCTTCGCCCTGCGCTACGGCGTCAAGCCGCGCACCGTTTCGAGCTGGCGCTATGGCGAGCGCACCCCGCGTCCAGATCAGGCCCGCGAACTGGTTATTAAATCGGGCGGCGATCTGACCATGGACATGATCTATCAGCCAGCGGCGGGAAGCCCAGAGCATTTCGAGGCGGCCTGATATGGCTATCGCCAGCTTGTCATCAATTGTTTTCACGTCGTCTACACAGTCGGTAAGGGAACTGCCGGCTGTTTTCCCGGGGCTGTTCCGCCCGGGCTTTTTATTCAGTCGTTGTCTGTCCGGTCTGCGTTCGGTGTGTTGCCGAGCCCAGCCTATTTTTTTTGGCCGTTTTGGTCTGTCCGCGGCTGTCCGTGATTCACGGACATGGGAGTCATCATGCAACTGAGCCTGCACCACGAAACCATCAACGACGCCCTGCGCGACGTGATCATCGCCGCCGGCGGTAACAAGGCAGTCGGTGCCCGGCTGTTCCCCGACTTGCCGGTCGAGCATGCCGCCGGTAAGGTCCGCGACTGCCTCAACCACGACCGCCGCGAGCGCTTCACGCCCGACCAGGTGTGCTACATCCTGCGCCTGGGTCATGAGGTCGGCTGCCATGCCGCCATGTCCTACCTGGCCCACTCGTCAGGCTACGCCAGCCCCGTCCCGGTCGAACCCGAGGACGAGGTGGCCAGGCTACAGCGTGAGTTCGTCGAGGCCAGCAAGCAGCTCATGCTCATGGCCTCACGCATCGATACCCTGCAGGCGAAGCAGACCATCCGCTCCGTCGCCTGACCAGCCCATGCCCACGCCCCGTCCCCCATTGGCAATAGAGGCCGCGATCACGCCGGCTTCGTCGATTTTTGAGGCTGTGCACCAACACGGTGCAATCCGGTGTTGCGGGTCCTCCCCAGCCATCCCTTGCGCGGGTAATTCGCAC